>ERZ1023203.16-NODE-16-length-118382-cov-13.184379_pt1 | contig 118382 bp, 117 predicted proteins | sample MGYA00380444_ERZ1023203 | MGnify/ENA primary metagenome ERZ1023203 (study PRJEB33173, sample SAMEA4830386) | metagenome | study: EMG produced TPA metagenomics assembly of the PRJEB25223 data set... | reverse complement strand
TTCGTTACATTATTGGAATTAACGTTGACATATTGTCATTCAGTTTTCAATGTTCGTTTTTCGCTTACAATATCTTATTATATCGCGTTTGTTTAATGAAGTCAACAATAAATTTAAATTCTTTTTTAAGAAATATGTTATTAATGACTCAACAAAATCTATAATATAATGTTTGAATTGAAAGTTCAATAGTCAAAATTACACTTTATCAACATTTGCTTTAAAAAGTTAATGAAATCTTTTCAAATAGTTAATATCGTTTTGACGACTTTTATATATTACCAAGTAATCATTTTTACGTCAACGTATTTCAACTATTTAATTTGTATAAATTTACTCAAAGTATAGTTAATTTTTATATTAAGTGAACAATAGTTTATAAAGTGTAATCCGCGTCTTCGGATTTATCATTCATCTACCCTTTCTGTTGTCTCTGATATAACTTCGCTATTCTTAATTAATAGTTACTATTCTTTGAATAGGATATAAAGGTGTTCATATGATTAAGTTGATCACATTACTCCATACTAAAAAAATAAACCATGTTTGACAATTATTGAATCAAACATGGTTTTGTTTATTGTTAACTTTTATCTTGATGAGTAAATGATGCCTATTCTTCTTTATCTTTGCATTCTTTACAAATTCCATAAATTTCCATTCGATGATGTGTTACGTCAAATTCAGTAACATGTTGTGCTAGCTGTTCCACTTCGTCTAACTGTGGATAATGGAAGTCAACTATTTTACCGCATTTTTCACAAATAATATGGTAATGATTGTGAGTATTGAAATCAAATCGACTTGATGCATCACCGTATGTGAGCTCTTTTACAATGCCAATATCTTTGAATACTCTTAAATTATTATATATTGTCGCAACACTTATATTAGGAAAATCTGGTGAAAGTGCTTGATAAATTTCGTCGGCACTAGGATGTGTTTTTGAAGAAATCATGAATTTCAAAATTGCTTGTCTTTGTGGCGTTATACGTATACCAGCTTTTCTTAAAGACGCAATTGATTCTTCAAGTTCATGTTCTATTGATTCTAATTCCGCGCTCATTTTTTTCACCATCTTTCTAGTTAATAATGATTATTACTTAATACTAATATAACTGTTACAATTTACTAATGTCAATAAAACAGTTGTATTTTCATTAATATCCTTTTACTGGGTCTACTTCATTCTCAATTAGATTTCCATAATTGAGAAAATGTTTTAAGTTTTTGATGAATATTTCTGTAACGTCATGATTAATACCATGATCATTGCCTGTAATATGTGCTGTTATAGTTACGTTGTCTAGATCATATAATGCGTTATCTGATGTTAATGGCTCTTTTTCAAATACATCTAAGTAGGCATGTCTTATTTCATTATTACTTAATGCTTTTATCAGTGTATCTTCCTCAACTACAGTACCTCTACCAACATTAATAAACATTGCACTTTCTTTCATGTTCTCAAAGTCTTTGTATTTGATTAAATGAATCGTTTCGTCTGTTTCCGGTAAACTATTGATTACTATGTCTCCTTTTCCTAATAAGTCACTTAGATTATCAATTGTTTGTACCTCATCAAACCATTCTTTATGTTCACCTGATTTACTTACACCTATTACCTTCATATCAAAAGCTTTCGCTAACTTTGCTGTTCGTTGTGCGATTGCTCCTGTGCCTAAAAATAATATACAATCACCATTTAACCTTCTGCCAGTCATTTTCGAATCATATATCCTATTTTGTTGATTAATAAATGATGTTTTCATTTTCTTATAATCATCTAATATAAAAGCAATGATGAATTCAGAAAGTTGTTTTGCCTGTACACCTCTACTATTGGTTAATTTAATATTTCGTTCATTAATATAGTTTAATGGTAATGAATTAACACCAGTAGCATACCAAGCAATCCATTTAAGATTAGGGCAGTCCTCTAAAAATGTTTCATCTAGACTTCCATCATATCCAATTAAGATATCTAGTGATTGTCTGTCTTCATTTGGTATATTTTTAGCTTTTTTAATAAATTTAAACTCCACCTGTGGAAATGTCTCTTTTAATTTATCTTCTAACTCTCCTAATCTGAACAGACTAACTACTTTCATCTATATCACTCCAAAATGTTTTTTAGCTCTTCAATATGGGTCTTAACTTTAACTTTTTTAATAACATCTTTAACTATGCCTTGCTCATCTATAACAAACGTTGTTCGAACTATACCCATACTTTCTTTACCAAATGATTTTTTTAATTGATATACACCAACTTCATTTGAAAGCTGATAGTCTTGGTCTACGAGTAAATCAAAGTTAAGCTCATGTTTCTCTATAAAATTTTGATGTTTTTTCTTAGAATCCCCACTTACTCCATAGATATTGACATTCAAATCATTAAACATTTCAATATTATCTCGAAAATCACAAGCTTCTGTAGTACAAGTTGGCGTATTATCTCTAGGATAGAAATATAATATTGTCACTTGCCCTTTAATCGTTTCATTAGTAATAAGTTCTCCATTTTGATTTTCTAGTGAAAATTCTGGAAATTGATCACCTTTTTTTAACATTTAATCACCTGTTTCTTCATTAAGTTAATTTTATGATACGATAATAAGCGACAATATTAAATTAAAAGAGGTTGATAGTATGAACTTTACTGAAAGTGAACGACTTCAGGAATTATCAAATGAATATATTTTAGGTGGTGTAAATTCTCCATCACGTTCTTATAAAGCAGTTGGTGGTGGCGCACCTGTAGTAATGAAGGAAGGTAAAGGCGCTTATTTATATGATGTAGATGGCAATAAATTTATAGATTATTTACAAGCATATGGCCCTATCATTACGGGTCACGCACATCCTCATATTACGAAAGCTATTCAAGAACAAGCAGCCAAAGGTGTACTATATGGAACGCCTACTGAATTAGAAATTGAATTTAGTAAGAAATTACGAGAAGCTATTCCTTCTCTAGAAAAAATTAGATTCGTAAACTCTGGTACTGAAGCTGTCATGACTACTATAAGAGTTGCACGCGCTTATACTAAACGAAATAAAATCATTAAATTTGCTGGTTCATATCATGGTCATTCTGATTTAGTACTAGTTGCTGCTGGTAGTGGCCCTTCTCAACTTGGTTCTCCTGATTCTGCAGGTGTCCCAGAAAGTGTTGCTAAGGAAGTAATTACTGTGCCATTTAACGATATTGAATCATATAAAGAAGCAATTAAACATTGGGGTGACGACGTTGCTGCCGTTTTAGTAGAGCCAATTGTAGGTAACTTTGGTATGGTAATGCCCGAACCAGGATTTTTAGAAGAAGTTAATCGTATTACACATGAAAATAACAGTTTAGTCATTTATGATGAAGTGATTACAGCGTTTAGATTTCACTATGGTGCTGCCCAAGATTTACTTGGTGTTATACCTGATTTAACTGCTTTTGGTAAAATTGTTGGGGGCGGCTTACCAATCGGTGGTTATGGTGGCCGTCAAGATATAATGGAACATGTAGCGCCACTTGGACCAGCCTATCAAGCAGGAACTATGGCCGGTAACCCATTATCTATGAAAGCTGGTATTGCATTACTTGAAGTTCTAGAACAAGACGGTGTCTATGAAAAATTAGATAAGCTAGGTAAACGATTAGAAGATGGTCTTTTACAACTAATTGATAAACATCAAATCACTGCCACAATTAATCGTATTTATGGCTCTCTCACATTGTACTTTACTAATGAAAAGATTACTCATTACGAACAAGTAGAAAATTCTGATGGTGAGGCATTTGCTAAATTCTTTAAATTAATGTTAAATCAAGGTATTAATTTAGCTCCTTCTAAATTCGAAGCTTGGTTCTTAACTACAGAACATACTGAAGAAGACATTGATCAAACACTTAAAGCAGCTGATTATGCGTTTAGTCAAATGAAATAATTTTTGGTTATTCAAGCGGCTATGATAAAAGAGTCTTTACCTATAATCCTGCTTTGGGGATGCCGTTAATTTATCCAAGACATAATCTTTGTCTTGGATTTTATTTATTTAAAATGATTTAATTCTGGTTTAATAGACTATATCTTATTGAAAATAAATTACCTTTTCTACTTATAAAATTGTACATTTATTTCATGTTAAGTACTGGCTACCTTCTTTCTTATAATTAAACTATTCTCATTATTAAATTTAAGACCATAGTTAATGCAATTTTAAAGTCATCTATAATGGTTATATTCACTTGAAATTTATTGTCAGTCAGTGTATAACAATAGTGAATACGAATTTAATATTATATTCAATAAATCATAAAAGGAGCGCTATTTTTTGAGACTTGGAGCTCGGATTTTAAAAACTGGTATAGCAATTATATTAGCTATGTCTATCGCTTCTTTACTACCTGATGATGTTGGTCTTAAATCATTAGCCGGCGTCAGTGCTGTTGTTGCTATGCAACCCAGTGTCTATAAGTCGATAAAAACAGTTTCAGACCAAGCTATAGGTAACATCATTGGTGCGTTATTGGCTGTCACTATGGTGACGATCTTTAGTGATAATTTCATTATCATGGGTGTCACAGTTATATTATTAATTGCAATTTTATTCAGATTTAACTTAGCCCATGTTGCTACTTTAGCAAGTGTAACTGCATTAATCATTATGGGACAACATACAGGGTCTTTCTATGTTGCCGCTTTCTTTAGATTTGTTCTAGTCATGATTGGTGTACTAAGTTCTTCAATTGTGAACTTGTTATTCTTGCCTCCTAAATTTGAAACGAAAATCTATTATAATTCTGCTAACATTTCATCTGATATATTTGTATGGTTTAAACTCGTACTAAATGATACATCCGAATTTCATAATATTAAACAAGATGGCAATCAGTTAAATACTAGGATTAATAAATTAGAGCAGATTTATAATTTTTATCACGAAGAAAGACCACTATTTAAAAAGCATATCCACGCACAATATCGAAAGAAAATTTTATTCAAAGAAGTAGTAAGAACGACTAGATTAGCATATGAAGTATTAAATAGAATGTCACGTTATCAAAATGATTTACATCAACTAAATAATCAATTACTATTACAGATTAAATTAGAATTGGATTCACTTATTGCTTTTCATGAACAAATTTTAAAAAGTTTATCTAAAAAAGCAAAATATAATGTGGCTCAATTTCAATATGAAGTTGATAATCCTCAAAAGAAAGATTTAATGGATGCCTTTCAAAATGAATTGATCCATAATCCATATCAAACACATTATTCTTATGCTAATATTATGCAAATCATCGCAGCTATTGAAGAATATCGATATCATTTGGAACATTTAGATCGTTTACGAATTAGTTTCTTCACCTATCATCGTTCAGATTCTGATATTGATATCGCTGATGAAGATTTTGATTTATAATACCGAATATTTGTTAGCAATAAATATCCAACTCCAAATTAAAGAAGAGCTTAAGGCACTAAATGTCTTAAGCTCTTCTTTGTCTTATTTATAAATTTTGAATACTGTATAAGTGTTCATATGCACCTTTTTTATCGATTAATTCTTGATGTGTACCCGTTTCGACAATTTGTCCATTTTGCATCACTACTATCTTATCTGCATGTGTGATCGTTGATAATCGATGTGCCACGATTAAAGTAGTACGGTCCTTACTTAACACATCAAGTGCTTCTTGTATGATTGCTTCACTTTCTAAATCTAATGCACTTGTTGCTTCATCTAAGATTAGTATTGGTGGATTGTTTAAGAAAATACGTGCTATTGATAGTCTTTGTTTTTGACCACCTGATAATTTGACACCACGTTCCCCTACTTCAGTGTCATATCCATCTTGCAAATTCATAATAAAATCATGAGCATTAGCCATCTTAGCCGCTTCAACGACTTCTTCGTCTGTTGCATCAGGTCGACCTAATAAAATATTTTCTTTCACAGTATCAGAAAATAGGATATTATCTTGTTGAACTAAGCCAATTTGATTTCTCAGGCTACCTGTTAAGAAGTCTTTAATATTATGTTGGTCAATCAATATTTCACCATCAGTTACGTCATAAAATCTTGGTATTAAATTGATTAAGGTAGATTTTCCTCCACCACTCATTCCTACAAAAGCAACTGTGTCTCCTTTATTTATTGTCAGATTAATATCTTTCAAAACTTCTTGTTCATTTTCATTATATTTGAAACTTACATGTTTTAATTCAATTTGTCCTTGTTTAATCTCAATAGGTTGTGCACCTACACCATTTTTAATGTCATAATCTTCATCAATTAATTGAAAAACACGATCCATTGAAGCAAAACTTTGTGTAAGTGTAGTAAATGATGAAACTAAACGTCTTAAAGGTCCAAACAATTGTTCAAGATATCCAACAAATGCTGCTAAGGTACCGACTGTAATTGAGCCACTTATAGCTAAATATGCACCTACACCTATAACAATAATTGGTCCAATATCCGTTACGGTGTTTATCGCTGCAAATGAATATGCGTTCCATCTTGTATGTTTGAAAGCTTTTTGTAAAAAGTTTTGATTTCGATTATCAAAATTTTGAGCTTCATTATCTTCAATAGCAAAGCTTTTAATAACTGACATACCTTGAACGCGTTCATGTAAAAATCCTTGAACTTCCGCTAATGCTTGAGATCTAACCCTAGTTAACTTTCTTAATCTTCCAAAGAAGAAATATACAGTTAAAATATAAAATGGGAATATAAATATCGCTGCAAATGTTAATTTTACATCAAGGAAGAACATGATCGTTAATGCAATTATAATTGTAATACAATCTAACCAAATGTTCATAAGACCTGTTAAGATAAAATCTTTAGTTTGTTCAACGTCATTAATTACTCGTGAAATCACTTGACCAACTTGATTGTAGGCATAAAAGCGAGCACTTAATGCTTGTAAATGATTGTATAACTGTTTACGAATATCATATAAAATTTTGTTACTTGTCCATTGTGCTAAATATTGTCTTATAAATTCAATTGGTGGTCTTACTATTAAAAAGATAAATAAAGCTATACCTATGGCAATTGCTAAATGTGAATACTTTTCACTAGCGCTTAGGGAGTGATTATTAATAACACCATCAATCGCATATTTTATAAGTAATGGAATTAACATCGGTATACCGAATTTAATAATACCAACAATAATTGTAGCAATGATTCGATATTTGTACGGTTTTACGAATTCTAAATATCGTCTAATCATTTGTTGTAATCCCCCCACATTTTATTTGATATTGATTTATTTAAAATGGAACAGAGGTTGGATACGGTAAATACATCATGAATAACGATTCACTTCAACTATCTCTTTAAATTAGAGAAATAGTTAATAGGTGTTATTCTTCGGTAATTTACTTACATATCTCAACCTCTGAATGATATGATTATCAAGTTTAGCTATATTGATAGAGATTGGTTCATATCTAATAATCGTTTTAAATAATCCAATGCAATATTAAATAATATAAACCATCTCTATATGTTTTACATCTTATTTGCTTAATAATCTCTAATTTTCTTATATCGTTCTTTCCATACTTTAATAAAGTCTGGTGCGAACGGCCCTTTTTTCTGTTCAATCCATTGTTGTAAAATATCGACACTACGTCTCAATATAACATCAATATCATGAGGGTAGTTCATTTGATTCATATGTTGTTCATACTCATCTTCATCTAACAAATGATATTTACCATTTGGATAAACTTTAATATCAAGATCATAGTCTATATATTTTAAAGCTTCCTCATCACATACAAATGGTGAAGACAAGTTGCAATAATAGTAGACACCATCTTCACGGAACATACAAATGACATTAAACCAATACTCTGAATGAAAGTAGACAATAGCTGGTTCTCTCGTAATCCATGTACGACCATCACTTTCTGTTACTAGCGTATGATCGTTACCACCGATAATGACATGATCAGTTCCTTTTAAAATAGTTGTTTCAGACCATACACGATGGATATTACCATCATGTTTATAACTTTGAATCTTTATATCTTGTCCTTCTTTAGGTATGGATTCTTTTACCATACTCCACACCACCTTTATACTTTTTAACCATTTAGATTATATCATATTTATAAAGTACTTCTGAACTTTGATGCAATTAAATTGATACTTTTAATACATTTATTTCCTTACTGTTATACTTCAATAAATTGATAAATTTTAGCCATAGGTACTGGAAAAGTAAATTGATCTCGTTGTTCTAAATCAAACCATATCATATTCTCAGGTAAAGACGACGCTTCAATCTCAAGTTCCTCTGGTACGCTATACACCTTAATATGCCATGTTAAATGCGTGAATTGATGCTTTAATTTAAAAATCGGTTCAGATAAAGGTTCAATCTGGTGGTTTAATTGCTTTGATATTTGGTCAATTGCATGAGATGTTTCAAACATCGGGAATTCCCACATTCCACTTAATAATCTTTCTTGTCGTTTTTCTAATAGATATTCACCACGTTTATTACGAATGAGAAAAACACTTTGATCAATCGTTTTCTTTTTAACATTCTTAGTTTTAACAGGTAAATCTAATACAGTACCTTTATCGTATGCCTCGCAGTTTTCTTGTACTGGGCAAAACATGCAGAGTGGATTTTTAGGTGTACAAATTAATGCACCAAGTTCCATCATAGATTGGTTAAATGTACCAGCTTCTTCACGCACGTATGGTAATAATTCTTGTTCATAAGCTTTACGTGTGGATTGTAGTTTTATATCTCTACTGTCATTATTAAGTCTAGACCAAACTCTAAATACATTACCGTCAACAGTAGGTAGCGGATGATCAAATGCAATACTCATAACTGCCGCTTGTGTATATGGCCCAACACCTTTTAAGGCTTTAAAATTCTCAGGATCTGACGGCACAATACCTTGATACTCATGTTGAACTTCTTTGATTGCATGATGAAAATTTCGTGCACGACTATAATATCCTAGCCCTTCCCAATATTTAAGTACTTCATCTTCATGCGCCTCACTTAAATCCGCAATAGTAGGGAATCGTTGTATAAATCTGTCATAATAATCAATAACTGTTTTAACTTGTGTTTGTTGCAACATAACTTCGCTTAACCATATATAATATGGATTCGTCGTTTCACGCCAAGGCATAGAACGTTGATTTTGATTAAACCATTGCATTATATTTTTTTTAAAATTGTCTTCTAAATACATATATTTCCCTTTCTTCAACGTGTTTTGATGTTTTAAATTAAGCACAAAGGCTATTTTACATACATGTTATATAAATTAATGTGAGTTGATTTTTTTATTCCAACTTTTAGATTATAATATATTATAAATTAAGACGAAATGAGTGAACATATATGGATACAGCCACGCATATCGTGATTGGTGTTGGCCTTACAGCACTTGCAACACAAGATCCTGCTATGTCAGATACATTTGCAGCAACCGCTACAACACTAATTGCAGGATCACTTATACCTGACGGAGATACAGTTTTAAAACTAAAAGATAATTCAACGTATATTTCACATCATAGAGGTATTACACACTCTATTCCTTTTACAATCTTATGGCCTATTTTAATCACGTTTTTAATTTTTGTCATATTCAACCATACGAACCCTTTACATGTATGGATGTGGGCGCAATTAGCTGTGTTCTTGCATGTATTTGTTGATATCTTTAATTCCTATGGTACACAAGCTTTAAGACCTATTACAAATAAGTGGATTCAACTTGGTGTAATTAATACGTTCGACCCAATAATATTTATTATTCTATGTATTGGCGTGGCATTGTGGGCATTTGGTGTACATCCTTACTTAGCCTTTTTCCCGATTATCGGGGTTCTCGTAATATACTATATTGTCCGCTTTAAAATGCAATCATTCTTGAGAAAACAAGCATTGAAGCAAATTAAACAAGAACATAATCCTGTTAAAGTTTTCGTGATTCCTACTTTAAAATTTATGGAATGGCGTATAGCAATTCAAACTGATGAACATGATTATGTAGGTAGATCATTTGGTAGAAACATTGTTTTTAGTGATAAGGTCAAACGTCAACATTTATCAATTGATTCATTATTATGGAAAGTTAAAAACAATAAAGATATTAGGACATTTTTAAATTTTTCATCGATTTATCGTTGGCAAACAACACCATTAGAAGATGGTACTACTGAAATTAGATTAATGGACTTGAGATATTTAAATAATGATCATTATGCATTTGTTGCAATTGCTCATTTAACTCAACAAGATGAAATCGACCACTCATATATTGGATGGGTATTTAGCGAATATAAACTTCAGCGTAAATTATTCGCCAAATAAAATAGCCGAGGCACTTGGATAACTTCATTCTCCAAGTCCTTGGCTATTTTTCTTATTATTTCTTTTGCTCATTCTCTACTTTTTCATTATTATTTATTTCATTCAAGCTATTTTTTTCATCATTAGATTGAATTACTTTTTGTAGTTTTATATTTTGATTTCTATATTTCGCATGTGCTACATAACGTGACAATGCAAAATTGATAATAGAAATGATTGCAATAAAACATAACATGTATAGATGATATGGAAGATTAGCTACACTCACGTTTCCAAATAACACTGATTGCGCCAATCCATTAACTATATAATATAAAGGGTTTAACATTAATAGGTGTTCGATAAGCGTCAAGTGTGTCTTTGGCATATAAATTATAGGCAATATCAAAAATTCTACTACACAAAAGATATAGAAATATTTATCAATTTTGTAATTTAGTATTTTCAAAAGACCGAATGTTACTGACAATAAACTTATCAACACTATAGAAACAAATAAAAAGAATAACGTCGCTAATAATGAACTTTCATAGTTTATGGGTTTTAATAATGCAATGATAGTCATTAGTATAAATATCACTACACTTCCAACAATCGTGGTAATTACAGTAGGTGTTACTGGTGTAATATGAAAAGATTTCGTAATTAAATAATCTTTAGCATATAATCTATAACATCCATACAAAGTTAGCATGATAAAGATAAATGCAAATAGTGTTATTAGTCTATATAACCAAATACCATGGATAACTTCTGTAGCATTTGTAAATTTAAAAAATAGTTCTGCGATTAAAATAAACACTAAGCCAACTATAAAACTTAAGGTGAACCACTTCCATAAACTTTTAATTCTTTTTAACGTGTATGTTAAAAGATGTGGTAAGTTTTTAAAATATAATATTATATTATCAATCATGTTTACACCTACAATTCAATATATATCCATTTATTATCTTTTAAATCAGCAATAAAGTAACCATCTCCTGATTTACAAATCCAAATATCCTTCTTGATATTAAACTTATCTTTCAGCTCGCTTTTATTCACAATCGGCATCACAAAACCATTTAATTGATTCTCATCGTTAAATATCATTTTAATCGGCTGAGATGTTATATCAGCAACAAAACGATTATCATCTTCAGGTACTAGTGACTTTTTCACAGAACTATGTTCTTTATGTAAATGGCTATTGAAGTAATCCACATATTTACTATAGTTGGATTTAATATATGGAGATAGTGTTTTAAAACTATGTTTTTCATATAAACCTGCTGGATTAAAGTATTCTAATTGATTCTTTGCTATAGTATAACGATTACCACTTACATCAATACGATAATTTTTACTGTTTTCACCATCAATAGTCACAACACTATATTTGGGCAAAGTTAAATTACTTGAACCTGAAAGTTTACTACTGCCCTTTAAGGCTATACCGTATGCCAATTTATCCTCATATGTATCTTTAGCTTGTGTTTGAAGTGTGGCTTGGTTATTTTCAGGTACGTTAACTATGCCTAAATTATTGAATATAAATATACCTATCAGTGCTAAACCTAAAATAAAGCTAACCATCAATGTCCAAAATCTTACCAAGAATACTGGTGGTTTAGCATGATTATATCGTTCTATTCGTTTAAAATTATAAGTCATCTCTGGCATTCTTGTTCTACTTTTTTTCCAATCCAGGTCAAATGACGCAAGTGCTTCTTTAGATTCAATACTTTTTCGATCTTTTTCATGTTCTATAAAGGTAGGAATAACTTGGTTTACAGAGCCCTCCATACGAATTTGACCATGAGAAACCCATGTAATATAGTTACTTACTTGTTCGATTTTATCAATATCGTCATCGATAAAGACCATTGTTTGATTATTATCTATGTATTCATTAGATAGTTCTGTAGCTCTATTCATAAATGTTTCATCTAAATATTGAAGCACATGATTTAAAATGATGATGTTAGATTGGCAAGATCTCGCTATACTTAATAACAATTGCGCAAACTCTTGTTTTGACAATTTAGAAATCACTTGTTGCTCATCTACATGGGCATATTGTATCACTTGATCAGCTTTATGATTTGCTATTTGATAAGGAAATAATTCAACGATATGAGTGACATAATCCTTAACAGTTTGATGAATCATACGTCTATCTTCAATATCTCCATAATATATATGATCAAGTTGAACTAATTTCCCCTTGTCAGGTTCGATAGATCCGGATAACAACCTTCCTATTAACCTTTTTGATGAACCTGGTTCTCCAATAATACCTAAAGATTCTCCTTGGTATATATGTAGTGAAATATTATTTAAATCAATGTCATCTGCGCCGTAACCAAAAGGTAAGTACCATTTTTTAGTTTTTTTGTTTCTATAATAATGAGTGACTTTCAGTAACTTTAAAACGATTGAACTTCCCATTTTATTTCATCCTTCTACAATTTTAATAATGCAATTGGTAATCCTTCTTCGGGTTCACTACTTTTAATTCGGAATCCCCAAGCAAATATACCTTTCAGTCTTTCAACTTTAAAATATTGATCACTACCATCATTTAATTGATAAATACGACCTAATTCTATTTGGTTACGATCAACAAGGTAGCTTTCTGCTACAATGACTTTACTTTGGTAAACGTCATATTCATTTAAAATACCGTTCATTTCTGCTTTTCTCATTTTTTCTTTATATGTTTGAATTTCATGTCTTAATTCTTGTTCAGACATCTCACTCAATTTCTTCTGTTCCATGTTCGATACCACTTTCTTCTAATTTAGATTTAATTTTATCATATTTATAGCCTTTTCTCATAAGTGTTTCTATCGTTTTTCTTATAACTTGTTGACCTTCATATTTACGTTGTTGCTTGTTATAAACTTTTTCTAAATCTGTTTGTAACATATGGTCCAATTGATCTTCATCTTCTGAAAAGTCTAATTCATCCATAGCATCTTTAATTCTTTCCATCGTATACCCTTTTTGCATCAATGATTGCATGACTTTTTGTTTTACCTTAGACGTCGGTCCTTTTTTAGTTCTAATTACTTTCTGCGCAACTTTAACTATATCCTCTAGTGGCTGTTGCTCTATATATATTTCTGTATACTGGTCGATAATATTAGGCTCTACGCCAGCTTGATACAACTTTTGTTTATATATTTCAGGGCCTTTATCAGTTGTATTAATCATTGTATTTTTTAAACTTTCTGCATAATCATCATGGTCTATTAATTTTTCTTGATAACAATAATCTATAACTTGTTGAATTGCACCTTCAGAAACTTCATTTTTTGATAAATGCTGTCTAACTTCTTTTTCAGTACGTTTTCGATATGACAGAAATTGAATTGCATCATTTAAACCTCTACGATAATGATCATGTTTTTGTATCTGTTCCATATCTGAGGGTTCTAATACTTGACCTTTTTTTAAATTGAATTTAACTAAAGTATCAATATCAATTCCCATTTCAAATTCATTATCAAGATATAGGTTAAACCGCTCTTTATTTTTCTTTTGAACTTCTAATTTAGTGATTTTAGGCATCATGCACCTCCACTTGCGTATTGTATATTACTTATTATGACATAGTTTGATAATTATCTAAAAACCATTGCTTTACAAAAATAAATACCCTATCAGCTACCCAATATTAGGACTTCAGTTACACATAACTGTAATTAAGTCTTTCATATTGCATATGATAGGGTAAGTTTTAGTTACCTAATTGTGCCATTGCTTCTTCATATTGTTCATCTGAAATATAATGAAGTTGTTTCATCTTTTCTAAATTTGTTTTAACTCTATTTATAAAATTATCAGACATATCTTCAATATTATAAACACTTGGTGCATTGACTTTACTAGCTAAAATAGCACTTTGCAAAACACTAATTTGCTTTAAGTTTTGATTATCTTTATTAGTAGTTGCACCGAAATAATGATTGGCTGCACCTTCTACCGTATATTGATTGTCACCAAAATATATATTGTTTAAATAAAAACTTAGTATTTGGTTTTTATCATATTGTTTCTCAACTTTATGTGCTACAAATAATTCTTTTAATTTTCTTGTAAATGAACGTTCGTTATCATAATAATAATTTTTAACAACTTGTTGTGTAATCGTGCTACCACCTTGAACATCATGATCACTTAATGTTGAAAACAATGCACGCGATGTACCCTTAAAATCAAATCCATGATGTTTATAAAATCGTTCATCTTCTAACGAAATAAATGCACCTCTTACATATTCAGGCATTTGATCAGCAGCAACGTAATCATTTTTATTTTCTATCGATTTTAAATCATCCACGTTAGCTCTAGAAGACATAAAGTACATTAATCCTAAAAACAGAACTATGATAATTGTTAATATGATTAAAATTCTCAAAAAAATACGTTTGCTTTTTTTCTTTTTAGGTGGTTTTCCTACTGGTTGGTAATAAGTATTATAGTGAGGTTCACGCATATCTCGTTGATACGTATCATTCGATTGTGCAAATCTATCGCTTCTTTTCATGCATTTGCTCCTTTACTTAAACTCACTGTTATAATGTGAGTTTACCAGTACTTACGTGGTTTAGCTATAGTTAATCATAAAAATCAGTCCCAGGGTGTACGTGATCACAAATGGTATTAACTATATTTTGTTGAAAATTTATAGTTTCATTATATCCATTTATATATCAATAAATATAAAAATAGCCTGTTGAAATTAATCAACAGGCTCTATATCAGTGCTTAATTAATGCTTAAATTAATTTTCTAATTGTTTAACAATTTCTCTGTTAAAGTCATCTAAATCATCTGGTGTACGACTAGTTACAATGTTGTTATCTACAACTACTGATTCGTCAACAACATGAGCACCAGCATTAGATAGGTCTTTTCGAACATTTAATACTGCTGTTAATGTTCTACCATTTAAATCATCAGTATCAATTAACACTTGAGGACCATGGCAAATTGCGAAAGCAGGTACATTATTTGTTGTGAAATATTTAGCGAAAGTACCGTATCTACCCTCTGCATCACCACGTAAATGGTCAGGTGCAAATCCACCTGGTATTAATAAACCATCGTAATCTTCTGGTTTAGCATCAGCAATACTTACTTGAACGGTTGCTTTTTCTCCATGTTTACCTACAACCTCTTGGTTTTCATTATCTCCAACGATAACTGTTTCAATACCAGCATTTTCTAATGCTTCTTTAGGGCTTGTTAACTCTATATCTTCAAATTCATCTGCTAAAATAATAGCTACTTTTTTACTCATAATATAATCACCTTTCTATTGTACGATTATATTTATTACTTTCACTCTTTTACATAATTTTAAACATCATCTAACAAATGAAAACTAATCGTCACTAAAGTGTCACTAATAATGATTACCTATAATTATTTTGAAACTTGTTTCACTTTTTCTTCTAATTGATCTAATAATCCAATCCACTCATCAATGTCTTCAACGCGTACTTCATCAGGGTTTACGTTATCAATATCTTCAATAAATTTGTTTAATCGTGTTTTAATTTGGTCAATCGTTTGTTGTTCACTCATATTAAATAAGCGCTCCTTTAGTTTGTTTTTTGATAATATCATCCTAACAGAATTTGACAAAAAGCGATATAATCTTAATAATGTTTACTGTACTTTTTACAAAATTTAAAGAGAAAGACTCGGTAAAAGTTAGATTTAACTATATTTTGTTATGAATCAATTCATATTAATGATTTACTTCATTTACATATCTAATTTTATACTAACGTCCCCCTCTTTTAGGAGTAATATTCATGTTAACAACTAATAAAAAACCTATTTCAATACATAATGATCCTTGGGAAGCCTATAATGACATCATTGATAATGGTCAACTTACTTTAAGTAATATAGAGTTTACGACTACTAATTTATGTAATATGAGATGTAGTCATTGCGCGGTTGGTTATACACTTCAAACTCAAGACCCAGAACCTTTACCAATGGACATTATTTACCGTCGACTAGATGAAATACCTCATTTACGTACGTTATCAATTACGGGCGGCGAACCCATGTTTTCAAAAAAATCTATCAAGAATGTTGTTAAACCATTATTAAAATATGCATATCAACGTGGTATTTATGTTCAAATGAATTCTAATTTAACATTGCCACAAGATAGATATTTAGATATCGCTGAGTATATCGATGTCATGCACATTTCTCATAACTGGGGTACAATCCAAGAATTTACAGATGTGGGCTTCGGTGCTATGAAAAAGCAACCACCTTTGAAAGCGAAACTCAAATTATATGAACAAATGCTTGATAACGCAAGCACGCTCTCTGACCAAGGTATGTTCGTTTCTGCAGAAACAATGTTGAATCAAAGTACTTTACCCTATTTAAATAAAATTCATAAAGAAATTGTAAATGATATGAAATGTAGTCGTCATGAAGTACATCCAATGTACCCTGCTGACTTTGCTAGTACATTAAATGTATTGTCATTAAAAGAAATGAAAGAAGCAATTCATCATTTATTAGACATTAGAGATGAAGATACTTGGATGTTGTTTGGTACGTTACCTATATATCCATGTATTAATGATGAAAATGATCAACATTTATTACAACGTTTAAGACATGCTAAAAACGTTACAATGCGAAATGATCCAGATGGCCGCAGTCGTTTAAATGTAAATGTCTTTACAGGTAATGTCATCGTAACTGATTTTGGTGATGAAAATGGGACTATCTCAAATATTCAAAATGATAAACTGACAGATGTTTTTAAGCAATGGCTTAATTCAGATTTAGCACAATCACTCAACTGTCATTGTGCTGAATATCAGTGTTTAGGACCAAATGTTTTAGTGAAAAATATGTACTACCCTAATACAGATTTTAAAGAAAATGAAAAAGCAATGCATGCTAAGCGTATTTTCTCTTAAAGTCTTTATTGTGTAGCATTTTAATTGAATCGCTATTTTAATAAGTATTAAAATAGGCCCTTATATCAATACGTTTTAACGCATTGGTATAAGGGTCTTTATTTAGGTAATTAGAGTATTATCTTTCTATATGCTGAATTTTAGATAAATACTCAATTGTATTTTTGCTTTCATCACGACGTTCTTTGCGACGAGCAACACGTTGTGGTGCAGTTTCATGGAACCATTTTTCAACTTTATCTTCTGGATATACTTGAGGTACTTGTGTTGGTTTACCACTTTGATCTAACGCAACGAAAGTTAAAAAGCTAAGAGCTGCTAATTTTCGTTCACCTTCGAACACATCTTCAATAATAATTTGCACACATACTTCCATCGAACTACTACCAGTGTACGAAACCATCGCTTCATATGATAAAATATCACCATTTTTAATTGGCAATAAAAAATCAACAGAATCCGTTGACGCTGTAACAACAGAGTTACCTGCATGTTTCATGGCAGTAATAGCTGCAATTTCATCAACGTTAGCCATTAAAGTACCACCAAACATCGTATGATGATGATTTGTATCTTGTGGATAGACTTGTCTAGATTTCAAACTTTTAGATTCTGACATTGCTTTTTTAGTCACTTGTTGTTTTGCCATTCATATCTCCCTATCTCTTAATGAATTTTGACTCCTCATCTGTTCTATAACATGATATTTAATTTGCCCAATTACCATTTTTAAATACGAGTTCTTTAGTACCATCTTCTAATATGCCATAGATAGTTAAATCTGCACTGCCAATCATAAAGTCTTCATGCACATTTGAATCATTTAAACCACTTGCTATTTTTTCTTCCGTAGTCATTTCTGTTCCACCTTCAATGTTGAAGCCGTATGCTGAACCTATAGCTAAATGACAGGATGCATTTTCATCAAATAACGTATTATAAAAGATGGTATTACGATTTGAGATTGGTGAATCATCCGGTACTAACGCAACTTCACCTAATCGTCTAGCACCTTCATCGGTATCCAATAAATCTCTTAACACGTCTTCACCTTTATCTGCTTTAAAATCAACAATTACACCATCTTTAAATGTTAAGGTAAAGCCATCAATAATATTACCATTAAAACTCAATGGCAATTTATTAGTCACATAACCGTTAACATTGTTTCTATCTGGTGCAGTGAAAACTTCTTCTGTAGGTATATTAGCAATAAAGGCTTGTTGATCACCATTGACATAACTTGTCGCATCTTCCCAAATGTGACCTTTAGGTAAGCCAACAACTAAGTCTGTTCCTTCAGATAGATAGTGTAATGCTTTGTATTGTTTTTTCTGTAATTTATCAGCATGCACACTTAAATTTTTTACGTGAGATTTCCAATTTTGAATTGGATCGTTACCATCAACTCTTACAATATCAAATACTTCATCTATAAAAGTTGAGTACGCATCTTCTACTGATTTATTAGGATATACACGTTGCGCCCAAGCTTTAGATGGGAATGCTGCTACGACCCATGGGAATTGATTCTTTTGACTTGCTTCCATATAACCCTTATACGCTTTTGAATATTGTAATTGATAGGCTTTTAATTTACTTGCATCGATGCCACTTAATAAGTCTGGATCTTCAGTTAATATTGCAAGATTCGCTGCCCCTCTTTTCACAAAGTCCATTCTAGCTTCTACATCATATGACTTAACGTCGTTATTTTCAAAGTGGTCTAATGATTCATATTCAAATTTTAATCGTTTTAAACGTGGATCAGCATACTCAACTCTAACATCTGAAGCACCCGCAATGTAGGCCTCTTCAACGACTAAATGAGTGAGTTCCAATGCCTCAACTGATGATCGAATAAATACTGGTTGCTTATCTTGAACATTCATTCCTACTCTAACTAATAGTTGTGCATATTGTCTTAACTTGTCTTGATAGTTACTCATTTAGGTTCCCCCTTATTGTCGTAATTGTCCTAGTGCATCTGCAATTGCAGTGACCTCACTAGGTGAAAATGAATCCTTTGAAGTAACAAATTGATGAATTTCACTAATCTCATCATGATTTGCCTCTTTAAATTTATCTGGATCGATGAGTGCTTTATTGACGATATTTAATTTTTGTCTAATCTCAGTAATCATCTCTTCATTAGTTAATGCCACACGTCTCACCTCTTTATCTAAGTAATCATATTCTATCAAACTAACATACTTTATGGAACTTTAATAGAAATTGAAAAAATTTGCTTTCTAATTGTTTGAAGAACCATTAAAATGGGGATATAATTACATGGTTTGGAGGAATCAATATGGTAGACGTTGCTTTTGTATGTCTTGGAAACATTTGCCGTTCTCCAATGGCTGAAGCTATCATGAGACAAAGACTTCAAGACAGAGGCATTAAAGATGTTCGGGTACACTCTCGTGGTACTGGTAAATGGAATTTAGGAGAACCACCACATGAAGGTACTCAAAAGATTCTTAAAGAACATCAAATTCCTTTTGATGGTATGATTAGTGAGCTATTTGAACCGACAGATGATTTTGACTATATTATTGCTATGGATCAAAGTAATATAGAAAATATCAAAGCAATTAATCCTAACATTCAAGGACAATTGTTCAAACTATTAGAATTTAGTAATATGGAAGAAAGTGATGTACCAGATCCATACTACACAAACAATTTTGAAGGTGTATATAAAATGGTACAATCATCTTGTGATCATTTAATTGACTACATCGTAAAAGATGCAAATTTGAAAGAGGGGTAAAATATTATGGAAAACAAATTCATTCCTGGTGTATTATTAGGCGCTGTTATCGGTGGCGCAGCAACATTAGCTGATAAATCAACTCGTAATTCATTAAAACAATCATTCTCTAATGTTAAAGAAGGCAAAAAATCTCAAAAACCTTCTAAAGTTAGTAGCATTAAAGATGAAGTAATGTATTGGAAAGATGTTATCGAAGAAATTCGTCGTAACAATCCAGAATTAGAACGTTCTATTAAAGATGCTAAAGACACATTTGTTAATAGAAAAAATGAACGTATTGGTAAGTAATGGAATGCCAAATGGACAATTTAATTGAATGTTGGCTTATCGCCAATACGTAATCTAGCTATTTTAAATAGTGAAACACTTCTATTATAATTGTCCCACTCCATTAATACGGGGGTGAGTTTAAGAATTCATTTCCAAATGAGTTCTTTCTCACTCCCTTTCTTTACAACTAATATTAAAATAAAATTGCATTTAAAATTCCATGTCAAAGGACTAAAGGAGATTGTTATGTCAAAGAAAGAAAAAACAAGTTCCAAATTCCTTAACTCTGCTAAAGAATATGAAGAGCATAAGGATGACAAAAATAGTGATAATAAAATTAAAGTAGACCGTACATATATTGAACCACAAGAATTTCAATCTAAGGAACCTAAGAAAGATAACCAAGTTTTCTTCTTATCAAGATTGAACAAACCTGCTAAATATACAAAGAATTCAAATTTCTTTTCTTATTTAGTTTATAGAATTGGCAAAGATGATGCTTCAGGATTAGCAGCACAAATGACTTATCATTTCGTTCTTGCAATGTTCCCTATGTTAATTTTCTTATTAACATTGTTACCATTCTTTAATATTGAACAAAGCCAAATTACTAATATGTTAAGCAGTGCACCTTCTGAAACATCATCAATCATAAAAGGTGTCATTGGCGATGTAACGAAGAACTCAAGTGGTGGCTTACTATCTGTCGGTTTGATCTTAGCAATTTGGTCAGCTTCAAATGGTATGACAGCAATTATGAACTCATTCAATGTTGCTTACGATGTTGAAGATAGTCGTAACGGCATTTTACTAAAACTTCTAAGCGTTGTTTTTACAGTTGTGATGGGCGTTGTTTTTGCTATCGCAATGGCATTACCAACGTTAGGTTCTGCTATAAGTCATTACTTATTCGGACCTTTAGGCTTAGATTCTGAAGTAAAATGGGTATTCAATTTAATAAGAGTGGTATTACCACTTATCATCATTTTAGTTTTATTTATCGTGTTATATTCAGTAGCACCTAATGTTAAAACAAAAATTCTATCTGTATTACCAGGTGCTATCTTCACTTCTATCATTTGGTTACTAGGATCATTTGCATTTGGTTGGTATATTTCTAACTTTGGTAATTATTCTAAAACATATGGTAGTATCGCAGGTATCATTATTTTACTAATTTGGTTATACTTAACAAGTTTCATCATCATTATAGGTGCTGAAATCAATGCGATTATTCACCAACGTCATGTGATTAAAGGTGAAACGCCAGAAGAAGCTGCATTGAAACATGATGATAATAACCAAAACCATTACAACGAAGATACAACATATGAATATAATGATCATCGTGAAATAGGTAAAGATGAAGATTATAATATTGATAAAAATGCTAAAGACAAGTATCAAGAAGATCAAAGTACGATGAAAGATAAAATCGTTAATAAAATTAAAAATAATGATTCTGAAGATAAACATTCTTAATCATTAAATTAAAGGCCAAGTGGAATTGATATATCATCCACCTGGCCTTTTTTATAATTATTGAATTAAGTTATGTTGGAATGCATAAATGACTGCCTGTGTTCTATCTTGAACTTCTAATTTACTTAGAATATTACTTACATGAGTTTTTACTGTTTTTATTGTAATATGAGATGCACTAGCAATCTCTTGATTAGAATAACCTTTAGCAATTAACAATAAAATTTCCATTTCTCTATCTGTTAACATTTCGTATAGCTCAGCACGTTTTTTCATTCTGTTACGCATTTTAACTAATACTTCTGGTTCAAATACCGATTCACCATGATATGTTTTACGAACCGCTTCTGCGATATCACTAGCACTTGTGGTCTTTAAGATATAACTATCTACACCAGCATCTAGAGCTCGATACACTTCTTTATCTTCAATGAAACTTGTAAGCATCACAACTTTAATGTGTGGTAAATCCTTTTTAATTTCTGTTGTCGCTTCTACACCATCCATATCATCCATAAGTAAATCCATTAGAATCAAATCTGGTTGTAACTCATGTGCCTTTGCAATTGCATCTTTCCCAGACTCACCTTCTCCCACTACTTCAATGTCAGATTGTGTTGATAAGTAACTTGAAATACCTATTCTAACCATCTCATGGTCGTCTACAAATAATACTTTAATCGCCATACGAATCCTCCTTGTTTAATGGTGCTTTAACTTCAATACGTGTACCAGAATCTGGTAATGAAACGATATGGAAAGTAGCACCAATTTCTAGTGCACGTTCACGCATATTCTTTAATCCATAACTTTGCTCAAGTTTCTCGTCTACATTAAAACCTTTACCATTATCTTGTATACGTAACAATAAATAATCTTGTTTATTAAATAATTCAACCGTTACTCTTGTACCATTAGAATGTCTCAAAGTATTTGAAATTGCTTCTTGTGTAATTCTGAATAAATGATCCTCTATTCCTTTTGGTACTTTAAATTCTTGAATCTCATGTACTACTTTCATTGGAACTTTCTTTTGAAGGTCAATGACTAAATCTTTAATTCCTTCACCTAATGATTTATCTTTTAATCCTAGCGGTCTTAAATGAAGTAACAACGCTCTCATTTCAAGTTGAGAATCTTGAATCATTTTTTCGAGTACAGGTATTTGTTGATCTAATGGTGGTTCTAACTGTGTTTCTTTAATTGCTGATAACATCATACTTGCAGCGAATAGTTGTTGACTTACAGAATCGTGTAATTCTCTTGCTAAACGTTGTCGCTCGTCTTCAATAATTTTTTTAACTTTAACATCATTCATATTGTAATTTTCGTTAGTTAAATTTTGTGTTTTCATTCTTAATCGATGTAACTCTTGATTTAATGGAACGAGTGTATGATATATTTCTAAAGTCTCACTATACAATTCAATATTTTGGTCATTAATACCAACTGTTTCCCCTTCAATTGATCGCTCAATTTGAGTTTTAATCCAATCATTCTGTTGATTAATTTTATATGCTAGAACTGATCCGACTATAATACATAATAATATAACTATAATATTTAAGAATAAGAACACTGGAATACCGAAAATTTGTGTATAAAACATGCCTTGAAAGTAAATGATGTTAACAAAAACTTTATCAATAAATAAGAATGCCGTTAACATACTATATATCAATATCAGCATTGACCCAATGGCTCTTATATAGTGATTCATCTATATATCACCTCTACGTCGCCAATAAATGTTGATACATAGACATTAACTGTATAATTTTCTTCTTTTGTCTTTTCTTCAACATGAATATTATTATTCTCTATCTTGTATGATTTTTCATTAATATATGCGGAACCATAAAATGCCGTCGCATGGATATTAATATTATAATTTAATGGCACAATCACTTGTACTTTACCTAATATATGTCTAACAACAATTGTGTTGTTATCTTTAATATTTGCAGCTTTAGTTAAATCAATATGAATATCCCCGATTCCATGTTGGATTTGAACATCTTCCCACTTATATACATATACTGGTGTACGTTGTTCACCAAACCATTTCTGCTTAATAAATGCTGGCGAAGTAACTTCTTCTTCAGTTGCTGTTACTTTTAATGGTTTAAATTTATAAATTAAGTACCTTACAATTAATATTAATAAAAATATAAACAAAATGATAATTGTATATTTATTAGAAAGTAAGGTGAATGCAATTAACAAAGTACCAATCCAAAAGGATAACAACCCTCGTACTTTATGAAAATAAATATATCCTACATAGACTAATACACACCCTAAAAGTAAAACGAGTAAAAAGCCTATTTTTTCAAAGAATATATAATAAAAATTAGCAATAATCATTAATGCTGTAAAAACTATCAACAATTCTGTTGATATATATTTATGTGTCATGATTCGCCACCTTTCTATGCCACAGCACTCATATATTGAATTAAATGACATTCTTTTTCGATAGTCATTTTCTCTTTTGCTTGTTCACTTATTTTAGTTTCAATTTGAGCACAATACGCTTCAATTTGATTTAAATGATTTCTTAATGATGCAATTTCATTATCATGTACTTCTTCTGCACATCTAATATTATATAAATCTGCTATATCTATATATTTATTCTCTAATGCTAATGAAAGACTGTCAATTAGCTTTTTAAGTTGCATTCGCTTTTCATTTAAATAAGCGATATAATCTTCAATACTTTTCAATTTTTTGTCTAATTTCATTTTATAATCATCAATGTTGTATTGTAATGATGTTTTAAATATTTTATTTAAGTAAATCTCCATGTAATTCATAGAACCACCTCACCCTTGATTAGGTTCTATTATAAAACAATTCCGAAACCATCAGTAATAGGCTCCGGAACCATATCTTGTTAGTCCTTTAGTCCTAGTCTATGTAAAATGAATGACTATACGATCTAAAGGATGATAATACTTTAATCTTCAATTTTAGTTGTTAATAAAGGGCCTTCTTTTGTGACAATGACAGTATGTTCTATTTGTGCAACGTAACTTTTATCTCTTGTTTCAAATGCCCATTCATTTTTACCTTCAGTCACAAATGTTGCTTTAGAAGAAATAAATGGTTCAACTGCAATCACAAGTCCTTCTTTTAAAAGTGTTTTATCTTTAGGATCATAATAGTTCATGACATGATTAGGTGCTTCATGTAATGATTGACCAACGCCATGACCTGTTAGGTTCTTAATAACTGTTAAATCATTTTGACGTGCTGTTGCGTGTACAGCTTTACCAATATTACTCAACTTTGTACCTTGTTTTACTTTAGCCATTGCATTCTCAAATGCCATTGTAGCAACATCACACACTTTTTGTTTCATAGGATCACTTGCTTCTCCTACCACAAATGAAATACCTGTGTCGGCATAATAGCCATTTTTCAATGCAGAAACATCAATATTAACTAAGTCACCTTCACGAATCACACGTTTTCCAGGTATACCATGTGCAACTTCTTCGTTGACACTGATACATGTCTGTCCTGGAAAATTCTCATCATGAATTGGCGCTGAAATTGCACCATGTTCTTCGAATAACACTTTAGCAATATTGTCTAACTCTTTTGTCGTAACACCTGGTTTAGTCTCGGCTTGCATTGTGTCTCTAACTTTTGCACAAATATAGCCAATCTCTTTTAAAGCTTGTAATTCCTCATCTGTTTTTACAATCATTTTTATCCCGTTCCTTTTTATTTATTATTCTATCTTATTATAGCAAAAATTTTTTGATATACTAAACATGAATGCATTGAAATGACTTTATTTTGTTTGATTAAGAAAGAGAATTTGTAAAACCGTAAATCGTTTTAAAAATTCCCTTTTCAAGGGGGACAACATGTTGAATGAAAAATGGTATAAAAATCTTATTGGTGCTCGCACTATCAAGACAGGTTTAGCTACATTTTTTACGACTGTCTTTTGTATGTTATTAAATCTTACACCAATATTTGCCATATTAACTGCAATTGTAACAATTGAACCTACTGCTAAGGCCTCAATTAAAAAAGGGTATCGCCGTTTACCTGCTACAGTTATTGGCGCATTATTTGCAGTTGTATTTACTTTTATATTTGGGGATCAGTCACCATTTGCTTATGCATTAAGTGCAACATTGACAATTTTAGCCTGTACTAAACTGAATTTACAGGTAGGTACAACGGTCGCTGTATTAACGTCAGTTGCAATGATACCAGGTATACATGAAGCGTATGTATTTAATTTCTTTTCACGTTTACTAACCGCCTTAATTGGTTTAGTGACAGCAGGTCTAGTCAATTTTATGATTTTACCACCTAAATATTATAATCAGTTAGAAGATCATCTTTACGATTCTGAAGAAAAAATGTACGCACTATTTAATCAACGGTGTCATGAATTGTTGCTTGGTCGCTTTCAATCGGATAAAAGTAATAAAAAGATTATCCGAATCAGTAATTTAAACCAAAAAATTGATATGCTAACTGGCTATCAACGTGATGAACTTACCTATCATCAGAACAAGGCAGACGATTGGAAAAAATTAAATAAATTAACTAATAGAGCTTATACTAATCGATTACTGATGACCCATTTAGCAAACATTATATATTTACCTAAAGATGCACACGTATTCTTTACACCTGAAGAAAAAATGGCAATTCTAAAAATCAGTACAAGTATTAGCCAAATCCTATGTGATGGTACATTTAGACGTGAGCGACAATCCGCTTCAACACTAAAATCTTCAGTTAAACAACTAGAAGAATTTGACCAAAATCAAATTAAAAGTCATCTTATATACGAAATATTGTTAATCTATAAAATATTAGACCATCGTTATGCATAATAAAATAGAAAGAGGTTGCGACTCGTTACAAAAGTCACAACCTCTTCTTTTATGTTATTTACTTTTATTTGCACGATCTATTAAAACTTGTTTGGCTGCTTCTTCTTCAGTATTATCTAATTCTTTGGGTTCAAACGGAATACCTTTTCTTTCACAAGCTTTCTCTAATAAATAATCAGTTACTTCATGGTTTTTAGGTAAAATTGGACCATGTAAATAAGTTCCTAGTAAATTCTTATAATGGATACCCTCTTTACGATCCGTATCATTATTACCATAACCATGTGTCACTCGACCTAGAGTACCAAATTGATGATAAGTTCTTCCCCCGTGATTTTCAAAGCCAACAATAGTTCCAAATGTATCACTTTCGATAATGATATCACCTGTTAATCGGTCTTCTCTAGATTCAGTATAAAAATCTAAAATACCTAAACCTTCTAACTCTGTACCATCTGGTGTAATATATTTAGTTCCTAGAAATTGATATCCACCACATATAGTTAATCCAGGCATACCATCCTCAATTGCTTCTTTTAATGGGGTTTTAATTTTACTCAATTGTTTTGTAGCTAGTGATTGTTCACGGTCACTTCCCCCGCCAATAAAGAAGATGTCACAATCATCAAAGGTTACACCCTCTGTTTCATTAATTTCTACAACATTCACTTTAATATTTCTTTTTTTGGCTCTTATTTTTAATGCAATAATATTGCCAATATCGCTATATAAATTTAATTTATCGGACATAAAATGATAAATCGTTAATTCGTGATTCATTATGATTGTCCTCCTTCAAAAGAACGATTCAATTGTTCTAGCATTGGTGATAATGAAGTATAGTTAGGAATCGCTACTGTAAACCCTGTAAAGTCCATTGTTTTAGCAGTTGCTTTATATATATCCCTTTCAAGGGTAACAGGTACATCCACTTCAGCTAATTTTAATCTTAATTGTAATTCTTCAGCACGATTACCTGTAACGATAATCGTTTCAATATCTTGATTACTTAGTTTTTCAAAGTCCGCATCATAAATCCATGACGTATCTCTACCATCCGCAGCATTATCATTTAAACTGATAACATATACTTTACGTCCTTTTAATTGTTCGCCGACTGATAAACTTGCATTCATTCCAGCTGGATTTTTAGCTAAGTTAATCATCGCTTCTTTTTGATTTAATGAAAAATACTGCATACGACCATTGTCAGATGTATATGTTTCAAATCCTTTTTGAATAGATGTATCATTTAATCCTAATTCTCTTAACACAGTATATGCTGCAAGTGCATTATATGCATTAAAATCACCAGCAATCTTCATATTAAACGTTGCCTCTCCTATATTTAATTTAAGGAATGGTGATGTTTCGAAAGAAGATACTTCATATTTAGGTTGTTCACGTTTAAAGCCGCATTCACAATGATAATGACCAATTTGATTATAATGTATGTTATCATATTTAAGTAAACGGCCACAGTTAGGACAATATCTACTTTCATTCATTGTACTTTGTTCAAATTCATGAGCATGTGCTTTCATACCATAATAAACTCGAGTCTCACTTGCAATCTTAAGTCGGCTAACGAATGGATCATCCGCATTTAATAATAATTTGATACCTTTATCACTAATTGATTTAGCGATATTATTGACCATGATGTCTATTTCACCAAAACGGTCCATCTGATCTCTGAAGAAGTTTGTAAATACCATCATAGATGGTGTTACTTCTTTAAGTACTCTCGGTATAGAGCCTTCGTCTATTTCAATAATTGCAATTTTAGTTTGCTTTGTTGTTTGCATAATAAAGGCAGACGTAATACCTGCTGCCATATTGGCACCTTCATTGTTATGAATAATATCAATTTGGTTGGCCTTTAATGTATGTCCAATTAAGTTAGATGTTGTTGTTTTACCGTTTGTACCACTTATGAAGACAATATCATCAACTTGTTCTGATAATTTTCTTAATATATTTTGATCCACTCTACGTGCGATTTGACCTGGTAAGTCAGTTCCATTTTTACCCACGGCTCTACTGGCCTTGCGCGCTAACTTCGCTAAATGGGTTGCAGTCCATTGTCTCATTTGTTTCCTCCCTATTACTATTCACTCGCATAATTATAACATGCAGAGGGTATAACTAAAAAGATTCTCAATTAAAAAGATAAAAATGCACTCCAGATTATAATAATTATTATTTACGAATGAGAATAAGTTTGTTATACTCATTTTAGTCAACAGAGAAAGAAAATGAAAATTTTCATATGAGGTGAATACTATGTTAAATAAAGAATTATTAGAAGCATTAAATGAACAAATGAATCACGAGTATTTTGCTGCTCACGCATATATGGCAATGGCATCTTATTGCGATTCTCAATCATACGAAGGATTTGCAAACTTCTACATTCAACAAGCTAAAGAAGAAAGATTCCATGGTAAAAAAATCTATGATTATATTAATGACCGTGGTGGCCATGCGAAATTCACAGCATTACCAGCACCAAAAGTAGACTTTAATTCTATTTTAGAAACATTCAAAGACGGTCTAGCTCAAGAACAAGATGTAACAAAACGTTTCTACAATCTATCAGAAATCGCACATAAAGATAAAGATTACGCAACAATCTCTTTCTTAAATTGGTTCTTAGATGAACAAGTTGAGGAAGAATCAATGTTCGAAACTCATATCGATTACCTAAACCGTATTGGTGATGACTGCAATACGCTATATTTATATGAAAAAGAATTAGCTACTCGTACATTTGACGAAGAATAATTCAATATATAATTAGATAAGTCATTTATCATTTATAGAAGAGCTGTCAATTAACGCTTAAAGTTGATTGACAGTTTTTTTATTGAATTTCAACAATGACTTCCACATATACGCGCCTTAAAATGAATGTTTTATAAATGTTAAGTCTTTCCCTTTTACTATCCATTATAGCTTTGATATATTAAAATATATTTTATGATTATTGATAGAAAGGAGTGGCACAATGAGTGAGAATGCATTTGTTGCACTAGACTTTGAAACTGCTAACGGTAAACGTACTAGCATTTGTTCAGTAGGTATGGTTAAAGTAATAGATAACCAAATTACAGAAACCTTTCATACTTTGGTCAATCCGAATGATTATTTCTCTGAACAAAATATTAATGTGCATGGTATATACCCAGAAGATGTGGCATCTTCTCCAAATTTTTCATATGTATTTCCCTATATGATGCAGTTTATCGATCAACTTCCAGTCGTTGCACATAATGCTGCATTTGATATGAATGTACTCCATCAAAGTATTCAGGACATTGGACTTGAAACTCCTCATCTAACATATTTTTGTTCATATCAATTGGCTAAGCGAACAGTTCAATCACATCGCTATGGCTTAAAGCATATGATGGACTTTTATCAACTTGATTTTCATGGGCATCATGACGCACTAAATGATGCGAAAGCTTGTGCAATGATCACATATAGATTATTAAAACATTATGATGATTTACATAGCATGTTAAATATCTATGGCAAAGATTTAAAAGATAAAGGCTAATAATGTATTAAATATCATACATTACTAGCCCGTTATATAAAGTCATATATAGTCATATTACGGTATGCTGATTGTTCTAGGTTACCTACTGTAACACCTATTAATCGTATAGGCACTTCAGGATCTTTCAAATCAGTATAAAGTGAGTAGGCAATATTATAAATATCTGTTTCTGAATTAACTGGATCTCTTAAACTGGTTTGCTTTGATAACGTCTCAAATTGATACGTCTTAATTTTAACAGTAACCGTTTTACCTGATTTTTGTAATTTATTTAATCTTTCAGCCGTTTTTCCAGATAATTCCCAAACCTTTCTTAATATCTCGTCATCATCATTTACATCTGTCGCAAAAGTACGTTCTGTTCCTACAGATTTACGTATACGGGTCGATTTTACCTCATTATGATCGATACCTCTTGCTTTATTGTATAAACCCCTACCCCTTTTTCCAAACAAACGTATTAACTCAAATTCATCCTTATTATATAAATCTTGACCGTTAAAAATTTGATTATCATGCATGACTTTCTCAGATGCTTTTCCAACACCTGGAAATTCACCAATATCCAAACCCATTAAAATGTCATGCACATTATTATAATCTATTACTGTAAGGCCATTAGGTTTATTCATACCGCTCGCTAATTTGGCTAAAAATTTATTATAAGACACTCCTGCAGAGGCTGTTAATTCAGTTTGTTCTAATATATCTCTTCGAATAAAATTGGCTATTTTAGAAGCTGGTAAATCAGGTCTCACTAAATGTGTAATATCTAAATAAGCTTCGTCTAAAGATAAAGGTTCTACAATTTCAGTATAACTCCGAAATATATCCATAATTTTTTGAGAAGCTTCTCTATAAGCATCAAATCGGCTCGTTACGTAATAACCATTAGGACATAATTTATGTGCTTGCGACATAGGCATGGCTGAATGCACACCATACTTTCTAGCTTCATATGATGCCGTTGATACGACACCCCTGTTACTTGCCTTTCCTCCAACAATAACCGGCTTTCCTTTTAGTTTCGGATTATCTCTCATTTCCACTTGCGCAAAAAAGTAATCCATGTCAATGTGAATAATTCTTCTTTCTTCCATTATTTCACCACACTTTCATTTTTAGTTTAATCATACTTTTATTATAAAATGTATGACAAATATTCACGAATTTCATGCTCTTAAATTAAGGCATTAAAATAAGCCATCTCCACTTTTAAGAAAGATGACTTATTTGTTGAACTATTATTCATGATTCATTTGACTTGGCTTTTGTTGATATAAATATAATCCTTCATCATATTTTTGAATATATTTAAAATTACTAGCAAGTGCTAAAGACACTAATAAAATATCAAGCACACAATAACCAATATGAATACTAAACATAAATATCAACGATGAATATGCAAAAGTTTTGATTAGTACAAGTAAAAGCGAACTTATTAATACAAGAGGCGCTAACATGATTGTGCTAAATTGCCATCTGTTAAAGCAAGTTTCAGTAAATTGTAGTAACATTGTTCCCTTTTTATATTTCATTTTAGGCTTTTCACCTTTAGAAAATAATATAAATAATACTCGATGTATCATCTCATGGAGAATTAATAAAACTAAAAATCCAGCGAAACCATAAACTAAGTTCAATATAATATTTTGTTCGATAATATGTGTCACCGTGTAAGCCCATTTATATGTAAATAATATGACAAACATAATTAAAACAATCTGCATTAATACAAAGCGACGAATATTAATTTTATGAGGAAACAAATTAATTTTATGCACAACCAACCCTCCATTTATCTCTAAAATCAACTTTAGTATACATTGTTTATGATTGATACTAAAGGCATTTTCAAGAAAGTAAGTTGCTTGTAATATAATTTTAATAATCGTCTTGTTTTAGCAATCAACTTCTTCAAATTTCTCATCAAATGACATTATTTTCTTTCAAATAATGCCACAGTTTCGATATGCGTTGTTTGCGGGAACATATCAACAGGCGTAATTTCTTTTAATTCATATTGACGACTAAGTATATGTGCGTCACGTTGTTGTGTAGACGGATTACATGATATATATACAATACGTTTTGGATTAAGTTCTAATATTGTTTCTAAGAACGTTTCATCGCAACCCTTTCTTGGCGGATCGACCATGACAACATCTGGTCTTATTCCTTCTGATTTCCATTCTAGAATAACTTCTTCAGCTTTCCCACAGACAAAAGTCGTATTTTCGAATTGGTTTATAGTCGCATTTTGTTTTGCGTCTTTAATCGCAGAAGAAACTACTTCGACACCATAAACGTGTTTCGCATTTTCAGCCATATACAAACCTATTGTACCGATACCACAATATGTATCAAGAACAATTTCATTGCCTGTTAATTGAGCATAATCTAATGCTTGTTGATATAATTTTTCTGTTTGATGTGAATTGATTTGATAGAATGATTGATCGCTAATATTGAAGGTGACTTCATTTAGTTGATCTTTGATTTCTTCTTCACCATAAAGCGTGATAGATTGATGACCCATAATCACATTTGAATGTGCATCATTAATATTTTGTTTAATACTAGTGACATTAGGATATTTTCGAACTAGTGCATCAACCATAACTTGAGCTTGTTTGAATGCCTTTCCATTCGTCACAAGTATAATCATTAATTGATTCGTATAGTGACCTGTTCTCACTACTAAATGACGAAGTAGTCCTTTTTTAGTTTTTTCATTATAAACGCTTATATTTAAATCTGATATAAGTTGTTTAACATCGTTCATCACTTGTTGATGTTGTTGATCTTGAATTAAACAACTATCCATATCTATGATGTCGTGGCTTCGTTGACGATAAAATCCCATGATTGGTAACTGATCCTTACTTAAACCAACGGGAATTTGTGATTTATTTCTATATCTCCATGGCTCTTCCATGCCAACAGTATCTTTAATTACTGTATTGGTAAAATTGGATTTTCTATGAAATAAATTAACCACCTGTTCTTTTTTCATATTGAGTTGTGCTTGATAAGACATATGCTGTAGTTGGCATCCACCACATTTATAATAATATATGCATGGCGGCTCCACTCGTTCATCACTTTCAGTAATCACTTTTATTAATTTTCCAATCGCAAAGTTCTTTTTTACTTTAATAACTTTATATTCAATCGTCTCATCTATTAACGCATTTGGGATAAATATTGGATATCTATCAATTTTCACAACAGCATGGCCTTCATGTGTTAAGTCTACGACTTGTCCTGTTAGTACATCATTTTTCTTTAATGTTTCCACTTTATTTCCCCCACATATAAAAAGGTTAGGACATAAACGCTTGCCTATCCTAACCTTGTGTTCTGTAAATATTTATTATACTTCGTCTGAATTTTGTTGATAATCCTCAGCCTTCATCTGTGGTGTTACTGTTGGTTGGTCAAGTAATTCTTCATTATGAATATCATGAGGTGTAAATACATCGATATGTCTTTCTAAATTCAAGAAATTAGCTGGTAATTTACCGCCATATTCACCATCAACATTTAATTGCATTTCTGTATATGATGAAATATTAATAGATTTTGCTTTTTCATATATCACTTTTGGATGCTTAGTATGTTCGCCTCTCGAAGCTAATGTCATGATATGACCTAATTCTGCTAAGTTAGCTTTTTCTACTATTATTAATGTATAGTAACCATCATCTAACTTTGCGTCTGGTACTAATTTTTCAAAACCTGCCATAGAATTAGTTAATCCTAGTAAGAATAGCAATGCTTCTCCTTGAAAGACTTTGTCATCATATTCGATTCTCAAATCAACAGCCTTCATTTGCGGCAACATTTCAAATCCTTTAATGTAATATGCAAATGATCCGACGATAGATTTTAGTTTACTTGGTGTTTCATATGAGACTTGTGTCAATTGACCGCCCGCAGCTAAGTTAATGAAGTAACGATTGTTCATTTTACCAATATCAACTTTAGTACTGTGTCCTTCAATAATCACATCCAGCGCACCCATAATATCATTTGGTAAATGCAACGCACGTCCAAAGTCATTAACAGTACCCATTGGAATAACACCTAATTTCGGTCGATTAGGTTGCTCAGCAATCCCATTGACTACTTCATTTAGCGTACCGTCGCCACCCGCTACGATTAAGATATCATATTGTTGTTTAAGTGCTCGCTCTGCTTCTAGCGTAGCATCACCTTCACGCTCTGTAGCATACGCACTTGTTTCATATCCAGCTTTTTCTAGTTTAATTAAAACATCAGGTAACATTCGTTTAAAAAGCTCTTTACCAGATGTCGGGTTATAAATAATTCTTGCTCGTTTTCTCATATCATATCCCTCGACTTCATATACTCATATTTAATATTAAATGATTTACACTCGAGTTGAAAGTATTTTTTAGAACTTGTTAATAATTTATTGATTAGCATCTCTGATAAATTTCCGTAACTGAGGCATCAATATATTATCTTATTAAAGTGCTTCGTTTAACTAATACATAAATGACTTTTTCATTCTTTTTTCAATTCATTGTCTCACTCATAGATAGCTCTAACCATTTTTCGTGAAAACGAATGATATTCAAAAAACTCCTACAACGAATAGTTTACACTAAACGTTATAGGAGTGAAAATCAAACTATTTATCTTTTATCTAGTTCTTGTTTTAGTAATTGGTTTACTTTTTGAGGGTTTGCTTGTCCTTTAGAAGCTTTCATAATTTGACCAACTAGGAAGCCCATTGCTTTACCCTTACCATTTTTATAATCTTCAACGGATTGTGGATTGTTATCTAATGCTTCATTAACAAATTTTAATAATGTAGCTTCGTCTGAAATTTGAACTAAGCCTTTATCTTCCATAATTTGTTTTGCATCTCCACCATTTTCTGCTAATTCAGGGAAGACTTTTTTAGCAATCTTACTGCTCATTGTACCGTCTTCGATTAATTTAATCATACCTGCTAAGTTTTCTGGTGTTAATTTAGTATCTTGTAATTCTACTTGATTTTTATTCAAGTATTCATTTACGCCACCCATTAACCAGTTAGAAGTTAATTTCACGTCAGCACCATGTTCGATGGCACCTTCGAAGAAATCAGACATTTCTTTAGTAAGTGTTAAAACATGTGCATCGTATTCAGGTAATCCTAGATCATTGACATATTTCGCTTTACGTTCATCTGGTAATTCTGGGATAGTTTGACGAACACGTTCTTTCCATTCGTCATCTACATATAAAGGTACAATATCTGGCTCAGGGAAATAACGATAGTCGTCAGACCCTTCTTTAACACGCATTAAGATTGTTTTACCTGTTGATTCATCAAAACGACGTGTTTCTTGGCCAATCTCTCCACCATTTAATAATTCTTCTTCTTGGCGTTTTTCTTCGTATTCTAAGCCTTTACGAACATAGTTAAATGAGTTTAAGTTTTTCAATTCAGCTTTTGTACCGAATTCTTCTTGACCGTATGGACGTAATGAAATATTGGCATCACAACGTAATGAGCCTTCTTCCATTTTACAATCTGAAACGCCTGTATATTGGATGATTGAGCGTAATTTTTCTAAATAAGCATACGCTTCTTGAGGTGAACGAATATCTGGTTCAGATACGATTTCAATTAAAGGTGTACCTTGACGGTTTAAGTCAACTAAAGAATATCCATCTTTATGCGTTGATTTTCCGGCATCTTCTTCCATGTGTAAACGAGTTATACCAATACGTTTTGTTTTGCCGTCTACTTCGATATCAATATATCCGTTTTCACCGATTGGTTCATCAAATTGAGAAATTTGATAAGCTTTTGGATTATCTGGATAAAAGTAGTTTTTACGGTCAAATTTAGAATTTGTAGCGATATCCATATTTAAGCCCATTGACGCACGCATTGCCCAGTCTACTGCTCTTTTATTAACAACAGGTAAAACGCCAGGATACGCAAGGTCAATTACGTTTGTATTTGAGTTAGGTTCTGCTCCAAAATGTGCAGGTGATGGAGAGAACATTTTTGAGTCTGTTTTTAGCTCAACATGAACTTCAAGTCCGATAACTGTTTCAAAATGCATTATTTCCACTCCTTATAATTTTTCATAAGCGTCATGTAGGTTGAATTGTGTTTCATATTGATATGCAACACGATATAACGTCTTTTCATCGAACGGTTTACCAATAAATTGTAATCCAATTGGGCGTCCGTTTGATTGTCCACAAGGAACAGAAATACCTGGTAAACCTGCTAAGTTAACTGGTGTAGTTAATAAGTCATTGGCATACATAGTCAATGGATCATCAATCTCATCACCTAAATCAAATGCAGTTGTGGGTGCAGTTGGACCTACAACTATGTCATATTTTTCAAAGATTTTATCAAAGTCATTTTTGATTAAAGTTCTAACTTTTTGTGATTTTTTATAAAAAGCATCATAATAACCTGAACTTAAAGCGAATGTTCCTAAGAAGATACGGCGCTTAACTTCATCACCGAAACCTTCTGATCTAGACATTTTATAAAGTTCTTCAAGTGATTGTGCTTCTTTAGAATGATAACCATAACGGATACCATCAAAACGAGCTAAGTTTGCTGATGCTTCTGATGAAGCAATAACATAATATGATGGAATACCATATTTCGTATTAGGTAATGATACCTCTTCTACTTCTGCACCTAATGATTTTAATGTTTCGACCGCATTTTTTACTGATGCTTTAACATCTTCGCTAACACCTTCACCTAAATATTCTTTAGGAAGTGCTACTTTTAAGCCTTTAATATCTTTCCCAATATCAGAAGTAAAGTCAACATCATCCACTGGAGCACTTGTTGAATCATTAGGATCTATACCAGAAATAGCTTCTAACACTAATGCATTATCTTTAACATTACGAGTTAAAGGTCCAATTTGGTCTAATGATGAAGCGAATGCTACTAAGCCAAAACGTGACACACGGCCATATGTTGGTTTCATACCTACGATACCACAATAAGATGCAGGTTGACGGATAGAGCCACCAGTATCTGATCCTAGACTAAATGGTACTAAACCTGCTGCTACAGCGGCAGCCGAACCACCTGAAGAACCACCTGGGACTGCAGTATGATCAAATGGATTCACTGTTTTCTTAAAGTAAGATGTTTCAGTAGAACCACCCATTGCAAATTCGTCCATGTTTAATTTACCAATTAAGACTGCGTTTTCATTATGCAATTTATTCATAACAGTTGATTCATAGATAGGTACGAAACCTTCCAACATTTTACTTGCACATGTTGTTTCTAAATCTTTTGTTATGATATTATCTTTAATTCCCATTGGGATACCAAACAATTTGCCTTCCATTTGGTCTTTTGCTTGTAATTCATCTAATTCTTGTGCTTTTTTCATCGCATTTTCTTTATCTAATGCTAAGAAAGATTTGATTGTAGGATCAGTTTCTTCAATAGCATCATAAATATCACTTACAATTTGTGATGGTTTAATTTCTTTATTTTTAATTAAAGTTAATAAATTCTCAACAGACTCATAGCGAATACTCATCTTAAGCGTCCTCCTCATTCATGATGGCTGGAACTTTAAATTGTCCATTTTCAGTTTCTTTTGCATTTTTTAATGCTAATTCTTGAGGAATGCCCTCGATAGCTTTATCTTCACGTAATACATTTTGTAAATCTAAAACGTGATATGTTGGTTCAACACCTTCAGTGTCTGCACTATCATTTTGTTTAGCAAAATCTAAAATACTCTCTAACGTATTGGCCATTTCATCCGTTTCTTCAGGAGAAATTTGAAGTCTGGCTAAATTAGCTATATGTTCAACTTCTTCGCGTGTTACTTTAGTCATTAAATAAAAGCCTCCTTATTACTCATTCATCACTAAATTGTATCAAATATTCATTTAAAAATCTAAGTATTTATTGAGTGATAACAATTTAAATCACTGTTTCCACTTTTTCGAACGTGTTTTTAGACATTTACATTACGAAATCTAATTATCAATGATTGATTCATTTGGGTGTAACTTATTTATATGTATTTATCATATATTTCTATTAAAATACAAGATCTTATATTAATCATTTATGATTATGCAATATTTATAAGTGGTACTATTAATTAAAATTTGTAATGTAAGCGCTATATCACAGTTTTGTCAGTTGTTTAAAAATAAAATTTTATTTTTTCACTTTTCTAAACATTTAACTATAATGTATAATATTACATGTGACACAAATTTATACATTGATAAGAGGGAGTGGTTAATATGCTATATTTGGAGACTGCACTAAATCAACAAGTTGATGCAAATTGGCAAACTTACATCATGATTGCCATTTACTTTATTATTTTGCTCATTATAGGGTTTTATGGCTATAAGTAATTTAAGTGAATTCATGTTGGGTGGTCGTAATATAGGACCATACATAACTGCACTATCCGCAGGAGCTTCTGATATGAGTGGTTGGATGATTATGGGACTACCAGGTTCTGTTTATAGTACTGGATTATCAGCTATTTGGATAACCATCGGTCTAACACTTGGGGCTTATATTAATTATTGGGTTGTAGCGCCTAGGCTAAGAGTTTATACAGAAATTGCAGGAGATGCCATTACACTCCCTGATTTCTTTAAGAACAGATTAAATGACCAACGAAATATTATTAAAATTATTTCAGGCTTAATTATCGTTATATTCTTCACTTTATACACACATTCTGGTTTTGTTTCTGGAGGTAAGTTATTTGAGAGTGCCTTTGGATTAGACTATCACTTTGGATTAATTCTCGTCGCCGTTATTGTTATTTTTTATACATTTTTTGGTGGATATTTAGCTGTATCCATTACAGACTTTTTCCAAGGTGTCATTATGTTAATCGCCATGGTTATGGTACCTATTGTAGCTATGATGCAATTAAATGGTTTAGATACTTTTAGTGAAGTAGCAGCAATGAAACCAACAAATATGGATTTATTTAGAGGCACGACATTAATTGGTATTATTTCTCTATTTTCGTGGGGACTCGGGTATTTCGGTCAACCTCATATTATTGTTAGGTTTATGTCTATTAAATCTCATAAATTATTGCCAAAAGCTAGACGCTTAGGAATTAGCTGGATGACAATAGGATTACTTGGTGCTGTTTGTGTAGGATTAACAGGTATTGCTTTTATATCTGAACGTCATATTAAAATGGAAGATCCAGAAACATTATTTATTATTATGAGTCAAATTCTATTCCACCCACTAGTTGGCGGATTTTTACTTGCAGCGATTCTAGCTGCTATTATGAGCACAATTTCATCTCAACTTTTAGTTACTTCAAGCTCATTAACTGAAGATTTTTATAAACTGATTCGTGGAGAAGAAAAGGCAGCAACACATCAAAAAGAATTTGTAATGGTAGGACGGTTATCTGTTTTAGTTGTGGCTATCGTAGCCATCGCAATTGCTTGGCATCCAAATGATACGATTCTCAATTTAGTTGGTAATGCTTGGGCAGGTTTTGGTGCCTCTTTTAGCCCATTAGTATTGTTCTCATTATATTGGAAAGGTTTGACGAGAGCTGGTGCTATTAGCGGTATGATTAGTGGCGCTTTAGTCGTGATTATATGGATAGCTTGGATTAAACCACTAGCTTCTATTAATGAATTATTCGGTATGTATGAAATCATTCCAGGTTTTCTTGTGAGTGTTATCGTGACATATATTGTAAGTAAATTAACAGCTTCACCTGGAGACTTTGTAATTCAAGACTTAGCTAAAGTAAAACAAATTGTCAAAGAAAAATAAAAAAATGCGCGTAGCAAAGGTCAATTCTTTGCTACGCGCATTTTTATTTTTAGTAATTAATTATGATAAATATGAACCTGTGGTTCTTTATCATCTTTATTTTTACTAATTAATGCTCTCGGATTATTACCATCTTTAATTCTGATTTCATACTCGTCAATATTATCAAAGTATTTATTAGCTTGTTCAGTCACATATTGTGTGATACCAATCGTTTCAGCTTGACCATAATAATCAATTGGTAAATCTACTGTTAATTGTTTTGCTTTTTTATCTACGAATTTTACTTTACCTACTGCTTGTGTGAAGTTAGAGAAATAAGATTGTAAGTTATCATTAAATTGTTTAAAGTTATTATTTAATGATTCGTCATATTTACCTGCTGTAGATGAAGGTAACAATGCAGTTGTCTCGTTAATTGTTTTCCAATCATTGATTTTCGTTTGCCCATCATCAGCAGTTGCACCAGCAATAAATTCCCCCGGTGTAATAGATTCTTGGCTACTTTGTTTATATATAGCAAAGTGAATTGGAATATCTTTTAAATCACTATTTTCTCTTAATCTAGATAATATTTCACTCGCCATTGCTTTACTTTGCTTCTCTATTTCTTTGTCATTTAACTTCTTACTATAGGTTTCACCATCTTTTTCTTTTTGGTAATAATATTCACTATTCATAGCTAAACCTATGGTCATACCTTTAATATTCTTACCTTTAATATCACTATTACCATAGAAATCCTGTTCTAAAATATTAGATAAATACGCTGGTGACTTTTCAGCTATTTTTGTTGGATTGGTTTCTCCTTGGTGAGAAGGATTAAGACCTAAATTTTCATTAGCCTTTTTATCTTTCTTATCTTTTTCACTCATTTTTTCAATTTCTTTTTTAGTATATTTAGGGTCAAGATATGCATTGATTGTCTTTTTATCTAAAAATTGTCCATCTTGATATAAATATTTATCTGTAGGAAAGACTTCTTTACTAAGTTCTAACAGACCACTCTCAAAGCCTTCACTGTTATAGCTATTTGCCATATTATCTTGTAATAACCCACGTGATTGACTTTCTTTAAATGGTAAAATCGTACGATAATTATCGCCTTGTACGTTTTTATCTGTTGCCACCTGTTTAACTTGAGATGAATGACTTCCTTTAGTATGATCTGCTTCTTGGTCAGATGATTTATCTTTATCGTTACTGCATGCGGCTAAAATAAAAATTGTCGAGATAAGTAAAATAATTGTTCGCTTCATCGACGTACCTCACTCATTGTTTATTTCATTTTGTTTTGTTGCAAATTCTTCTTCAGTCCATATTTCCGTGCCAAACTTTTCTGCTTTGGTCAATTTAGAGCCTGCATCAGCTCCAGCAATTAGTATGTCTGTACTCTTAGTGACACTATTCGTCACTTTTGCACCTTGCATTTGTAACCACTGTGAAGCCTCATTACGTGTCATTTGCTCTAATTTACCAGTCAATACAATTGTTTTTCCACTAAAATCTGGATGTCCTTCAATTTCAGTAGTTTTAACACCTTTATATGTCATATTAACATCTTTATCTTTTAATTTTTGAATTAATGCACGAATGTCATCATTTTCTAAATAAGTGACTACTGATTGTGCTAATTTACCACCAATATCATGAATAGCAATTAATTCTTCTTCAGTTACTATTAAAAGTCGGTCCATTGTTTCATATTTTTCAGCTAGAACACGACTTGCTTTTACACCTAAATGACGAATACCTAAACCAAACAATAAATGTTCTAACGACTGTGATTTAGCTTGTTTTATAGCTTCTAATAAATTTTCAACTTTTTTACTTCCCATACGTTCTAGAGGTAATAAATCCTCTTCTTCTAAATAAAAGATATCGGCAACATCTTTGATTAAATCATTTTCATATAACTGTTGAATAATTTTTGTACCTAAACCATCAATATTCATTGCCTGACGTGAAACAAAGTGAATAAGACCTTCAATTAACTGTGCTTGGCATTTTGGATTAATACATCTTAAGGCCACTTCACCTTCAATCCTTACTAACTCATGTCCACAACTTGGACAATGTGTCGGCATGTGATATGTTTCAGCATCTTCTGGTCGATGATCAATAATACTTCTCACAACTTCTGGGATAATATCACCTGCTTTTTTGACAACGACACTATCACCAATTCTGATATCTCTTTCATGTATTAAATCCTCGTTATGTAATGAAGCCCTTGATACAGTCGTACCTGCTACTCTCACTGGTTCAAGTATTGCCGTAGGTGTAACAACGCCTGTACGTCCTATACTTAATTCAATATCTAATAGTTCTGTAACGACTTCTTCTGCTGGAAACTTATAGGCAATTGCCCATCGAGGTGATTTCTGAGTGTATCCCATTTCATCTTGTTGTTCTAAATCATTAACTTTGATAACAATGCCATCTATATCATAAGGTAACGTTTCTCTTTCAGCTGTCCATTTTTCAATATATTTAAGCACGCCGTCTATATCAGATACTCTCTCTCGTTCATGATTTGTCTTAAAACCTAATTCATCTAATTCATCTAAAGCACCACTTTGAGTCGTAGCTTCAAAGTCAGTAAAATCGTTAATACTATATAAGAAAATACTTAACTTTCTTTTAGCAGCTAGTTTAGAATCAAGTTGACGTAATGATCCCGCTGCTGCATTTCGAGGATTGGCAAAAGGTTGCTCCCCATTCTTTTCTTTTTCTTCATTTAAATTCATAAATGATTTTCTAGGCATATATGCTTCTCCACGAACTTCAAAATTAAGTGGTTCTTTAATTTTTAATGGAATAGCATGAATCGTTCTTAAATTTTCAGTAATATCTTCACCTGTCGTTCCATCACCACGAGTTAATCCTTGTACAAAACGACCGTTCTCATATTTTAATGAAACAGCTAATCCATCTATTTTAAGTTCGCACATATATTCTACATTACCGATATTTTCTCGAATACGTTGGTCAAACTTTTTTAAATCTTCTTCATTAAACGCATTACCTAAACTCAACATAGGTGTATCATGATTCACTTTTTCAAAGGATGATTGCGCTTCGCCACCTACTCTAACTGTAGGTGAATCTGGTGTCTTAAATTCAGGATGTTCTGTTTCAATATGAATGAGTTCATGTAATAATTTATCATATTCACTATCTGGCACTGATGGATTATCTTGAACATAGTATTCATAGCTATATTGGTTTAATAAATCATGCAATTCATTCACACGATTTTGTAATTGACTCATCCACTAGTCCTCCTTTTTCTCAATTGGTGCAAATTGTGCAAGTAATCGTTTAGGTCCTTCTGATTTAAAAATAATATCTAATTCGACAGAACCATTCTTTTCGTTAACGTTACTTACCATGCCTTCTCCCCATGCTTTATGTGTTACTTTGTCTCCAACTTTCCAATCTGAAGATGTGACTTGTTTCTTAGATGATGTTGTACGTTTACTAAATCCACGTTTTTGAGTTGGTTTTGCTTTAGGCTGAATCGTTTGTCGTTTACTACCAGAATGACTTTCCATTAAATCTTCAGGTATTTCTTTTAAAAATCGTGATGGCATATTGGATTGAGAACGACCAAATAACATACGCGTTGTTGCATTTGTTATATATAACGTTTCCTCTGCTCGTGTGATTGCCACATAACAAATACGTCGTTCTTCTTCCATTTCATGATCATCATCACTTTTTATTGCTCTTATATGAGGGAACAATGACTCTTCCATACCCATGATAAACACAATTGGAAATTCTAGACCTTTCGCAGAGTGCATAGTCATTAATGTAACACCTGATTCGGTATCCGCTTCGTCAATGTCTGCTACGAGTGATAAATCTGTTAAGAAATTAATTAATGATTGTTCTTCTAATGGTGTATTCTCTTCATAATCTTTTGGAACTGACATAAATTCATCTAAGTTTTCAAGACGACTACGTGATTCTAAAGTTTGTTCTCTATCAAGCATGTCTCTATATCCAGATTTAACTAATACTTCTTCTACGATTTCACTAATTTCAAGAAACTCTTGCTCTTTAATAAGATTTTGAATCATTTCATAAAAAGCGATACATTCTTGAGTTACCTTTTTAGATAATCCAATAAAATCAACTTCGCCTAATGCATCAAACATACTGATATTATTTTGAACTGCATAAGTTTGAATTTTTTCAACAGAAGACGGCCCTACACCTCGTTTAGGTACGTTAATAATACGTTGTAAACTAATATCATCATTACTATTGGCAATGACTCTTAAGTAACTTAATAAATCTTTAATTTCTTTACGATCATAGAACTTTTGTCCGCCAACCATTGTATAAGGAATGTTTGATTTCATAAATGTTTCTTCAAGTACACGTGATTGTGCATTGGTTCTATATAATATAGTCATATCACTATACTTTTTACCATTACGTTGATGCTTCATTATTTCACGAACAACATATTCTGCTTCATCACGTTCCGTTGTTGCTTCGTAATAATTTATTTTATCTCCGCCTGTATTGGCAGTCCATAGCCCTTTAGGTTTTCTTTCAGTATTGTTTTTAATGACTTCATTAGCCGCATTTAAGATTGTTTTAGTTGAACGATAGTTTTGTTCTAAGAAGATTGTTTTCGCATCTGGATAGTCTTCTTCGAATGATAAAATATTTTGGATATCCGCACCACGCCAACCATAGATAGATTGATCTGAATCACCTACAACACATAAATTTTTAAACTTGTTTGCTAACAATTTAATGAGTGTGTATTGTGCTTTGTTTGTATCTTGATACTCATCAACATGAATATATTGGAATTTGTTTTGATAATATTCTAAAGCTTCTGGCACTCTTTCAAATAAATTAATCGTTGTCATAATTAAATCATCAAAGTCCAACGCTTCATTTCTTGAAAGTTGACGTTGATAGCCTTTATAGACAGTAGCAACCATTTGTGAATGAAAATCATTAGCTTCTTTTTGAGCATCTTCTGGCGTTTTTAATTCATTCTTTAAATTACTAATCGCACCAATAAACATTCGTGGTTCAAAACGTTTACTATCGATATTTTCATTTTTTAAAACGTCTTTAATCACAGATTTTTGGTCAGTTGGATCAATAATTGTGAAATTGCGTTCTATCCCAATTCGATCTGCATCACGACGTAATATACGAACGCACATTGAGTGGAATGTAGACATCCATATTACTTGTGCTTCTTCGCCTACTAATTGTTCTACTCTTGCTTTCATTTCTTTAGCAGCTTTATTCGTAAATGTTATGGCTAAAATATTGTAAGGTGATACATCCTTCTCGTCTAATAAATAAGCGATTCTATGTGTTAACACACGTGTTTTACCAGATCCTGCACCTGCCATTATCAATAGTGGGCCTTCTGTTGTTCTGACAGCTTCACTTTGCTCTGCATTCATATTCTTTACTAATGAATTCATTTACTAGACTCCTTTATCTTAACTGTTTTCAATGCTTTCTTTATATCTCGATATACAATATCACCAACGACGATTGTATCAGCAAACTCAGCCATTTCTTGTGCTTGTGATAATGATGTTATACCGCCACCATAAAATAATTGTGTTGTCGTTAGTGTGTTTGCTACCGACTTAACTTTCTCTACATCCCCATATTCTCCACTATATTCGAGGTACATTATTGGGAAACGATATAATTCATTGGTCATTAATGCATATGCATCTACATCATCTATATCTAACTGCGTCTTTGCTTCTGTTTGATGTGCAACTTTACTATCATCATTCATTACTAAATAACCTTCAAAGACGACTTCTTCAAAATTAATCACATGTCCAAATTCCTTTAAGGCTTCTAGTAGCATTCCATTATGATACTTTACATTGTTACTATTTAAGACTGTAGGCACAAAGTAAAAATCAAAACCTGGCATAACGCTCTCTAAGTTAGAAATTTCAAGAACAAGTGGTAATGGATAACGTCGTACTCTACTCATTAAATGAATGACGTTATCTTCAGTTACATTATCAGTACCCCCGATGATGATTGCATCAGTATTTGACATACCAATCGCATCTAAATCATCATCTGAAATAGACTTTGCAGGGTCTAATTTAAATACATGACGCCATTGTTTAATATCATACATTACGTGAAACTCCTTTTTTTAACATACCTTAAATTATATCATTTTTAACATGCTAGTTCTAAACAGTTAACGTGAAATTGTACAACTTATTTTTTACTTTTGACACTAAAAAGAAACGATCGTTCACATATTATAGCCGTTAAACTTTAATAGTTACGATCGTTTCGTATTATTTTATTCTTTTGTATCGATATTAAGGCGATCTAATATCATTGTGTAGGCATCATTGCCCCATTGCAAAGAACGCTTCACTCGAGAAATTGTTGCCGTTGACGCGCCTGATTCTTGTTCAATTGTTGCATATGTGTATCCTTGTTTAATCATTTTAGCAACTTGTAGTCGTTGAGAAAGTGATTGAATTTCGTTCACTGTGCATAAATCATCGAAAAACTGATAACATTCTTCTCTATTCTCTAATGTAAGAATTGCATCAAATAATTCATTTAATGCATCCCCACGTAATTTTTCAATTTGCATCATAACAGCTCCTATATGCATATTCTTTTTACTATTTTAACTTACTAACAAGTTAAAGTGTAGTAGTTTTAATTGAATTTGTATAGGATTTCAATTTAATTTCTAAAGTTATTCTAAGCCTGCTCTTTTAAAAATAGTGTCGACTTGATTTAAATGATGTTTAGGATTGAAGCATTCATCCAATTCTTCTTTAGATAAAACATCTGTAATCTTACTGTCTTGTTCTATTAAATCTCTGAAAGGTGTTTTCGTTTCCCAAGATTTCATAGCTTTTGGTTGCACTGTATCATACGCTTCTTCGCGTACCATACCTTTATTGATTAGAGAAAGTAATACGCGTTGTGAATAAATTAAACCAAATGTTTTATCGATATTCGCTTGCATATTATCCTCATATACTGTTAAACGATCTACGATATTTGTAAATCTATTTAAGGCATAGTCTAAGGCAATTGTTACGTCTGGTAACATGATACGTTCTGCAGATGAATGTGAAATATCTCGTTCATGCCATAACGGTATATTTTCATAAGCAGTAGTAATATAACCACGAATCACACGAGAAATACCTGTAATATTTTCAGAACCAATTGGATTACGTTTATGTGGCATTGCTGAAGATCCCTTTTGACCTTTAGCAAAAGCTTCTTCAACTTCACGTGTTTCAGTTTTTTGTAGATTTCTAATTTCAACTGCAAATTTTTCTAATGAAGTGGCTATAAGTGCTAATGTTGCGATATAGTAAGCGTGACGATCACGTTGTAAAGTTTGAGTTGAAACAGGTGCTGCACCTAGTCCTAAATGTTTACAAACATAACTTTCAATTTCTGGTGGAATGTTAGCAAAAGTACCTACCGCACCGCTCATTTTTCCTACCTCTATTTCTTCACGTACATCTTTAAAACGTTTTAAATTACGTTTCATTTCTGTGTACCATAATGCCATTTTGACACCAAACGTTGTTGGTTCAGCATGTACACCATGTGTTCTACCCATCATTAACGTATATTTGTAATTTTTAGCTTTTTCTTCTAAAACCTTGATGAATCTTTCTAAGTCTTTTTCGATGATATCATTTGCTTGTTTAATAACATAACTAAGTGCTGTATCAACAACATCAGTAGAAGTTAAACCATAATGAACCCATTTTCTTTCGTCACCTAATGTTTCTGAAACCTGTCTAGTAAATGCGACGACATCATGTCTAGTTTCTAATTCTATTTCTTTAGCACGTTCTACATCTACTTTTGCATTTTGGCGAATTTTTTGAACATCTTCTTTTGGAATATATCCTAGTTCACTCCATGCTTCAGATGCTAAAATTTCTACTTCAAGCCAAGCTTCATATCGGTTTTGGTCTGTCCAGATAGACGACATTTCTTCTCTAGAATAACGTTCAATCATTTTTTAAACTCCTATCGTATGTATATTCATATTTTAAATCACAAAATCTGTACATTAACTGCAAAATAAACTTAAAAGTTCGTCTTTGACGATTTACTTTAATTCTAACAGAATACTTATCGATTGTATAATTCTAATTAGCTTACATTCCTATTTTATTTCATATTTTAGTCAAACACAATTCCAAAATAAAAACCACTCAAAACAACTTATTGAGTGGTCTCTGTCATATTTTATTCAGTTATCTTCTTACCAATAAAAATGATATCTTGTTTTAAAACTTCTAAGCTTCCATCTTTATTTTCTTTATAAATTGGTTTTTCAATGCGTCTTGTTGGCATATAACCATCGGCTTTCATTCTTTGTAGGCAATCAGCAATCGTCTCATTATCATTTACTTTATACTTCATGCTCAACAACACTTTCTAATTCTTCTGGTTCGTACGCTTTAAGTTTACGTTTACGTACGCCTTTAACCCAGAAACCACCGTGAATATTTCTTGGTTCATAAGCAATGATAAAGGCTTTTGGATCTAAGTTTTTTATGGTATCCATTAACTTTAATTCATATTTTCTTGGTGTGAGAATTTGCATAACCATGCGGCTTCCATCTCGTCCAAACGCTTCATAATGTGTAACACCATACCCTAAGTTACGAAGTTCATTGGGTAAATCTAACTCGTATTCTGAAGATGTCACATTAACGACAGTGTAACCAAGCGCCAATTTCTCTTCGATTTTCATACCTACAATAATACCAATAGAAAAGCCAAATGCATATGCGACAATATTTTGAATTTGATCTAAACTAGACATTACTAATCCTAGACCTACGACATAAATCAATACTTCAACAAAACTTACTATCGCTGCAACATAACGGTAACCTTTTAAAGTTAATATGGTTCTCATGGTTAAACATGTGACGTAACACACATTGATTACAAAGATGGCAAACACCATTAACCAAGGATTTTGAGCAATCGCTGACATATTATTCCTCTTTTCTTACTTGAAATTCAAATTATTTTAACAGGCATTTTTAGCTTTGTCACGTCAAATTTTAACTTTAGTATTATAAAATAATTAATAGCATCATTAATTGTAAAATTGATTAAAAAGTATGTTCTACATTTCGATTCGTTTATAGCTTACTTTCTAATTTTTAGGCCAAGAATAACGTGTATAAGCGAGTTCACGTTTATGTGCATTTTTAACATAATGATTTTCAATCGTTTCTTTCGCTTCGCTTGAAACCTCTTTGCCTTCTAGATAGTCATCTATATCATTATAAGTTACGCCTAAAGCTTCTTCATCAGGTAATTGTGGTTTATCCTCTTCTAAATCTGCTGTAGGTGTTTTTTTATATAAATGTGCTGGCGCATCTAAATATTTTAGTAAAGCTCGACCTTGACGTTTATTCAGTCCAAATAATGGCGCGATATCAGCTGCACCATCACCATATTTAGTATAAAACCCAGTGATATTTTCTGCAGAATGATCCGTTCCCACAACAATACCTGATTGATTGGAAGCAATTGAAAATTGTACTTTCATACGCTCTCTTGCCTTTTCATTTCCTTTTTGGAAATCTGTTAATTGAATCCCTGCTTCTTGTAGTGATTTTACACTTGTATCTACTGCAGGTTTAATATTGACGGTAATCGTTTGGTCAGGGTTAATGAAGGCTAGCGCGTCTTCTACTTCATCTGCGTCTGACTGGACACCATAAGGTAGTTTTACAGCTATAAATTGACATTCTCTACCTTCTTCACGTAATTCATTAACAGCTAATTGAACAAGGCGACCAGCTAATGTTGAATCTTGACCACCAGAAATACCCAGCACTAATGATTTGATAAATGAATGAGATTGTACATAACTCTTTACAAATTGTTTAATCTCTTGTACTTCTTTTTCAACATCAATTTGAGGTTTTACCTTCATCTCTCTTACTACGATATCTTGTAAATTACTCATGGTCTTCCTCCATTTCTTTAACATGCTCAGCCACTTCAAAGATGCGTTTATGTTTATTTTCCCAACAAGCAGTACTTAAATCAACTGGATACTCTTGTGGATTTAAATAACGTTTATTTTCGTCCCAAAATGTTTTAAGTCCTTCTGTTAAATAAGCTTGGGCATCATGAACATTTGGCAAATCATAAACGAGTTGACCATTTTCAAAAATAGCATGATGTAAATCAATAGCTTCAAATGATTTAATAAATTTCATTTTAAATGTGTGGACTGGATGGAATAATTTTAAAGGTTTTTCTTTAGTTGGATCTTCACCATGTAAAGTAATATAATCCCCTTCAGCTTTACCAGTTTTCTTATTAATGATTCGATATACATTTTTCTTACCAGGCGTCGTAACTTTTTCTGCATTATTAGATAATTTGATACGGTCACTGTATTCCCCATCACTATTTTCAATAGCAACTAATTTGTATACAGCACCTAATGCTGGTTGGTCGAAGCCAGTTATAAGTTTCGTACCTACACCCCATGAATCTACTTTAGCACCTTGTGCTTTCAGACTCGTTATTGTTTCCTCATCTAAATCATTGGACGCGATTATTTTGGCATCTTTAAATCCTGCTTCATCTAACATACGACGTGCTTCTTTAGAAAGATATGCGATGTCCCCTGAATCCAAACGTATACCTATAAAATTGATTTTATCACCTAATTCTTTGGCAACTTTAATTGCTGTAGGTACACCTGATTTTAAAGTGTGGAAGGTATCTACTAAAAATACACAATCTTTATGGCGTTCTGCATATTTTTTAAATGCAATGTATTCATCACCGTAAGTTTGTACGAGTGCATGCGCATGTGTACCTGATACAGGTATTCCAAATAATTTTCCTGCTCGTACATTACTTGTCGAATTAAAACCACCAATATAAGCAGCTCTAGTACCCCATAATGCTGCATCTAACTCTTGACCACGACGTGTCCCAAATTCCATAAGAATATCGTCATTCGCTATTTGACGAATACGACTTGCTTTCGTAGCAATGAGCGTGTGGAAGTTAATAATGTTTAATAATACTGTTTCCAACAATTGAGCTTGAATTAATGGGGCTTCTACTCTCATCAACGGTTCATTTCCAAAACATATTTCTCCTTCTTGCATTGAATGAATATGTCCTGTAAATTTTAAATTTTTCAGATAATCTAAAAAGTCATCTTGATAACCAATTGATCTTAAATATTCAATATCTGTTTCTGAGAAACCAAAATTATCCATAAAATCTATAACACGTTTAAGTCCATTAAAAACAGCATAACCACCATTAAATGGCATACTTCTAAAGTATAAATCAAATACAGCCATTCTTTCATGAATACCATCATTCCAATAACTTTCAGCCATATTAATTTGATATAAATCATTTTGTAACATCAAACTGTCGTCTTCAAATTGGTACACTCGTATCTCTCCATTTCGACCATTCTTTTATTAGTATTTTATCATAATTCAATTTAACTAGGTAACAACTGAATTGCTTTTACGCCCCTCATATAAATGAATGCTATCGAAATTTACTTTCAAGTATCATATGACTTTGCCCATATATCTTAGACGTTGCGACAAATTCGTGACAATTATCATTATTGAATGTGTAAATCAATCGTGTCGATTATAATACTTATGAGGTGTTTGAAATGTTAATAGATAAAGCAACAACATTTATCCAAACGATGTATTCTGAATTAAATTATACGCAAGATGAAATCGATAATAGAATTAAAGAAATTAATCAAGATATTCAAAAAACAGGTACCTACACGCATACATTAGAAGAATTAACTTACGGTGCCAAAATGGCTTGGAGACATTCAAATCGCTGTATCGGTAGATTTTTTTGGGAGTCACTTAATGTCAAAGATGCTAGAGATATCAATGATGAAACACATTTTTTAGAAGCTATTGAAGACCATATTATCAAGGGAACTAACGACGGAAAGATTAAACCTTATATAACGATTTTCAGTCCTGACGAACCTCCTAAGATTTACAATAATCAATTAATACGTTATGCAGGTTATGAGAATTGTGGTGACCCATCTGAACGTGATGTAACGACGCTAGCACAGCATTTGGGATGGCAAGGAAATGGTGGAGACTTCGACGTATTACCCCTCATTTATCAAATCAATGACGGACCAATTAAATATTATGAATATCCTAAATCCATAATCAAAGAAGTCATAATCGAGCATGACCGATACCCTAAATTGAAAGATTTAAATTTAAAATGGTATGCAGTACCTATCATTTCGAATATGGACTTACAAATTGGCGGCATTACCTATCCTACTGCACCATTTAATGGCTGGTACATGGTTACTGAAATTGCAGTTAGGAATTTTACTGATAGCTATCGTTATGATTTATTAGAAAAAGTTGCAGAAGCGTTCGAGTTTGATACACTTAAAAATAATTCTTTTAATAAGGATAGAGCACTTATCGAACTTAATTACGCTGTTTATCATTCATTTAAATCACAAGGTGTATCGATTGTGGATCATTTAACAGCTTCTAAACAATTTGAAATGTTTGAAAAGAACGAAGCAAAGCATCAGAGAGAAGTAACAGGTAAATGGTCATGGTTAGCACCACCTATTTCACCGACGCTGACTAATAATTATCATCATGGTTATGATAATACGATGCGAGATCCAAACTTTTTCTATAAACAATCAAGTGAGACAAAGTGCCCCTTCCATTAACACATCAATAGAGGTGAAGGCATGCAAATATATTATTTAGGTCCAAAAGGTACATTTTCCTATTTAGCTTCTCAAAAGTTTGTTAATCAAAATCAAATACAACATTATGACTTTATACCCAAAGCCAATTTATACGAAGTGATTAAATATGTTTCTCAAGATACTGCTTCAATAGGCATTGTGCCAATTGAAAATTCAATCGAAGGAACAATTAATATCGTTGCTGATTCACTTGCACAGCAAAATGTTTACGCACATGGTGAATTACATTTAGATATTGATTTTGCTTTATACGGTAAAGCTGGTAGTCAAATAAGTGATATCAAGAAAGTTTATTCTATAGCACCAGCCATTAGTCAAACCTCAAATTATATTATGAAACATCAATTTGATTACGATTATGTTGATAGCACTGTTAAAGGTTTCGATATGATTAATGACCATATTGGGGCTATTGCTCCACTAGCTAGCGGAAATGATTATGATTTTGAAATTTTAGATACACATATCCAAGATTTTGCTCACAATGCTACACGATTTTTAATCATTAAAAACCATGATAATTTCGATAGCAATACGAATACGTCAATGTTTTTAATCACACCAAAATACGATAAACCCGGCCTTTTAGCGAGTATATTAAATACATTTGCTTTATTTAATATTAATTTATCATGGATTGAATCACGACCACTTAAGACTAAGCTCGGCCAATATCACTTTTTTGTTCAAGCAGATGCTCCTATATCACAAGATGTCAAAAAAGTCTTAACTATCCTTAATACACTTGATTTTGAAACTAAACTTATTGGTTCATTTTATAAATAAGATAATAAAGAACGCTTCTCCCATACTTTAAGATCTAGGGAAAAGCGTTTTTGTATTATTTTATGTTTTCTACATTCTTTTTTTCTATAGACACTAAATGATCATCTTGATTCAATGTTAAATCATCGATATCTTCGAGATGTATTTTTTGAGATTTATCATTAAATGTATTGCCTGCAATAAATATTTGCGTATGTTTCACATTATTATAACTTCTAATGTGTATAGCATCCTTTTCCATTTTCCCAATAAATTCGTTGCCAATCACATTAAAATTAGAACCTGCTTGTGTCCCCATGTCTTTACCAGTATAAGGATCCGCTGCGTTTTTACCATCTTTGACACCTAAAAAACGTATGCCCCCTACACAATTTATGAACTTGTTTTTAGATATAAATGTATTTTGAGATTTTAGTGGCGTTAGTGCATATTCTTGAATGTGATCAAACACATTGTCTCTGATATGAATATTTTCATAATATCGATGATATCGACTCGCATGTGATCCTATCGCCCTATTCCAAGGTTTCATGTTAGGATCATCTGACGGTCCAAAATAACAATTTTCTATAATGGCATTTTTAGTTATCGTCCCATCGGTGGTACCAAACTTCGGAAATGCACCTGGCACTTGGATATCCAATTGTACTGCTTCCGAAAAGAATCTATCACCATCAATATCTAAGAAACCTTCAAAAGAACAATTCGCTATCCTTAATCCATTTAAGCCACACGCATCTATGGCATGCCCACCTACAATATTTTTAAAAGTCACTCCTATAAATTGAATGTCTTCTGCATGTCCCATGCATATAGCTGTATTGTTATATGGAAAATTAGAGCCATTCATATCAAATGTACCACCTTTAATATGTATATGACTATTTCCTCTATATTCATGATAGAAAATATAGGGTTTTCCATTCTTTAACAGTGCATCTTTGCTATATCTCAATAATACTGTTTCATCATCTAAAAGCAATGTTGTAGAATCATAAATCACTAACGCTTTGCCAATATGATACGTCCCTTTTGGGATATACACCGTATGTTCACCATTTTTTGCTTTGTTCAATGCTTTTTGAATTGCTTTAGTATCTTTTACTTTATTTTGACCTTCTGCGCCAAAATCTTTCACATTTATGAACATCCAATTTCTCCTTTGTTTCATATTTAATTGTAGTCCTCTTGATAAATATATATACTATGATTAATCTTATAAAACATTTTTTAAGCATATTAGATGAATTTTTAATTAACTTAATGAAATTGAATGACAGGATTGTAAACAATAGTTATGTTTATGTTGGGAAGGATGTTATTGAATGGAGAAAAAGGCTTTAATTGTAGTAGATTACTCAGTGGACTTTATTGCACCTGACGGAAAGTTATCTTGCGGAGAACCTGGACAAAAATTAGAAACATTTATAACAGATCGCATCCATCGCTATATTGAAAATAATGACAATATCTTTTTTATGATGGATTTACATTACGAAAATGATAATTATCACCCAGAATCTAAGCTATTTCCACCCCATAATATTGCAGGTACCTCAGGACGACAACTCTATGGTACTGTGGGAGAAATTTATGAAGCGAATAAACATCAAAGCAATATTCATTACTTAGATAAAACACGTTATGATTCATTTTACGGTACACCTCTAGATAGTTTATTACGCGAAAGAACAATTAACACATTAGAAATCGTTGGTGTTTGTACTGATATATGTGTGTTACACACTGCTATTTCTGCATATAATTTAGGTTATAAGATACATGTACCGAAGAATGGCGTCGCTTCCTTTAATCCATCTGGACATAAATGGGCATTAGATCATTTTCAAAACTCATTGGGCGCAGAGGTAGAAGAATAAGCTATAGTCATGCTAAAATAACTATATAATATCAATAAAATAACTAATGAATAAGGGAGACATATATCCATGGCAAACACTTACATTTTTGGACACAAAAACCCAGATACTGACGCAATTTCATCAGCTATTATTATGGCTGACTTTGAACAATTAACAGGAAATGCAGGCGCTAAAGCCTATCGCTTAGGTGAAGTTGGGGCTGAAACTCAATATGCATTAGATCACTTTAAAGTAGATGCACCAGAATTATTAGAAGATAATTTAGATGGTCAAGATGTTATTTTAGTTGACCATAACGAATTCCAACAAAGTGCTGATACAATTGCCGATGCCACAATTAAACATGTTGTAGATCATCACAGAATTGCAAACTTTGAAACAGCTAGCCCTCTTTATTACAGAGCAGAGCCAGTTGGTTGTACAGCAACAATTCTATACAAAATGTACAAAGAACGTGGATTTGAAATTAAACCTGAAATTGCTGGACTTATGATTTCTGCAATTATTTCAGATAGTTTATTATTTAAATCTCCTACTTGCACTGATGAAGATGTCAATGCAGCTAAAGCTTTAAAAGATATAGCAAACGTCGACTTAGATGCTTATGGTTTAGACATGCTTAAAGCAGGCGCTTCTACTACTGATAAATCTGCTGATGTATTATTAGATATGGATGCTAAATCATTTACTATGGGAGATTACGTAACTCGTATTGCTCAAGTTAACACAGTTGATATTGATGAAGTATTAGATCGTAAAGAAGAATTAGAAAAATCTATGCTAGAATCAAGCGCTGAAGAAAAATATGATTTATTCGTTTTAGTTGTAACTGATATCATTAATAGCGATTCTAAAATTTTAGTTGTAGGTGCTGAAAAAGATAAAGTTGGCGAAGCATTCAACGTTAAATTAGAAGACGATATGGCATTCTTAACAGGTGTTGTATCTCGTAAAAAACAAGTTGTACCTCAAATTACTGAAGCTTTAACTAAATAATTTTATTAGTAATAAATGTATTTGATTGTATTGAGCCTGGGACATGATTTAATGTCTCAGGTTAATTTTTTATATTAAAATTAATTATTTTTGTGGTAATCGGGTAAAGATATGTTAAGCATTTTTTCTTGAGAATATTGTTATCTCAAATCCAACTTAAGGAGGTTCAACTTTTGAATTCAATTGATCAACTATTTGAAAATAGCAAAGCTTTTTTCAAAACACATCAAACTAAAGATATTAAATTTAGAAAACAACAATTAAAGTTGTTAAGCAAGAGTATTAAACATCATGAAAACGAGATACTTGAAGCTTTACAAAAAGATTTAGGTAAAAGTAATGTTGAAGCATATGCTACTGAAATTGGTATATTGTTAAAAAGTATTAAATTAGCCCGTAAAGAGCTTAAAAATTGGTCTAAAACAAAACAAGTAGATACACCACTTTATCTTTTCCCTACAAAAAGTTATATCAAAAAAGACCCTTATGGCACTGTTCTTATTATCGGTCCCTTTAATTACCCAGTACAATTAACATTTGAACCATTAATCGGTGCGATTGCAGCTGGCAACACAGTGATTATTAAACCATCAGAACTAACGCCTCATGTATCTTCAGTCATTCGTAAAATTGTTGAAGATGTTTATAAACCTGACTATATTGCTGTAGTTGAAGGTGGTATTGAAGAAACAGACCACCTTATTCACTTACCGTTTGATTATATGTTCTTCACTGGTAGTGATAAAGTAGGTAAAATTGTTTATCAAGCTGCAAGTGAAAACCTCGTTCCTGTAACACTTGAATTAGGTGGTAAATCTCCTGTAATTATCGATGAAACAGCTAATTTAAAAGTAGCTAGTGAGAGAATTGCTTTTGGTAAATTTACAAATGCAGGTCAAACATGTGTTGCTCCGGATTATATTTTAGTAGATCAAAAAGTAAAAGATGATTTTATCAAAGCATTAAAACAAACCTTAAATGAATTTTATGGAAAAAGCATTCAATCTAGTCCAGATTTTGGCAGAATTGTAAATCAAAAGCATTTTAATCGCTTAAACGAATTACTACAACAACATAAAAGCAATATCATTTTTGGTGGTCATAGTGATGAATCTGATTTATTCATCGAACCCACTATTATTGATGATATTCAAACTTCAGATTTAATTATGCAAGAAGAAATATTTGGTCCATTATTACCAATCATCAGTTATGATCAATTTGATGAAGCTTTTGAGATAATCCAGTCTCGTCCTAAACCTTTAAGTCTTTATTTATTTAGTGAAGATGAAAATTCAACGCATCGTGTACTTAATGAACTTGCCTTTGGTGGCGGCGCAATTAACGATACATTGATGCACTTAGCAAATCCCAATTTACCATTCGGCGGCGTAGGTCTATCGGGTATTGGAAACTATCACGGCAAATACTCATTTGATACATTTTCTCATGATAAATCATATACTTTTAAATCGACACGTTTAGAGTCGAGCCTATTTTTCCCACCTTATAAAGGCAAATTTAAGTATATTAAAGCATTTTTCAAAAATTAAAAAGTAGATCCCATAAGCGATATCGCTTATGGGATCTATTTTTTTAGAACATGACACAAACGCCTTCTGGTGCCTGAGTTGATTGATCTTTTAAAGTTAATGTACCTGTTTCTTTATCTCTTTCGAATACCGTTAATTTAGAAAGGCCTTCTTGATGTGCACAAATTAAATAATCATCTGATTCTGTGATATTAAAATCTCGTGGGAATGCATCGCCACTTTTGACAATATCAACCAATTCAAGTTTAGCTCCGTTTTCTAACACTTTGTAAATTGCAATGCTATCATGACCGCGATTACTTACATATAAGAACTGTTGGTCATGAGATAAATGTACTGCTGCAAGTTTAGTTGCACCATCAAAATGTTCTGGAATTGTTAAATGACGTTCTAATTCTTCAAAACGCCCATCTTCATATTGAGTCACGCTAACAACATTTGATAATTCATGTACGACATATGCATATTTTCCATTTTCATGGAATGCAATATGACGCGTACCATCAGCTGCATTAAATTCTGAAACAGCATGTTCTTTCAAACCATTTTCACTAAATGTGTATGACACAAGTCGATCTGTACCTAAATCAGCTGCTACTACATATTGACCATCTGGTGTCTCGTTTAAAAAATGCACATGAGGATGTTCTTGTCTTTCATGAGGTCCAAGTGGATAGTCATGCGCTAGTTCTTGAATTAAGCTCTCTATTTCACCAGTAGTTGGATTTAATTGATAAATTCGAGCTAACCCTGCACCATAAACCGCTTCAAATAAAAACTCACCATTTGTCGATACTTGAACATAACATCCTGTGCCATTTTGAGAATCCAAACATTTATTGATTAATGTTAATTCACCATCTTCCGCTATTTTAAAACTTGCGACACCACAATTGTCTCCTTCTTTTGTAATAGCATATAGAAAAAGATTATTTCTTGTTACATATGTTGATGCTTCTAGTTGATAACCAGTCGCTACTTCAACTATTTGTCCCTTTTTTTCATCTAATTCAAATTGATAAATCCCTTTCCCATTCTTCTTCGTATATGAACCAATATAACCTTTAGTCATTTCGTCAACGCCTCCTTATCACTTATCTCTATTCTATTAAAATTATATATATAAAGACAAACGTTTGGGCATGATTTTAGTCATAAACCTCTATACTTAAATTTTATTTGTTGATAACCACACATGATTCTATCGAAATACCACTTGCAAAACAGAACGTACGTTCGTATAATAGAAGTATAAATATTGAGGTGATTGAAAGATGATTACGGATTTAAATAATAATCAATTGGACTATCGACATATTCCACGCAATCAATTGGATAGAAATATCCCGAAAGGCCGCGGCATGGTTAAATGGGCACCATTTGTTATATGTACTAATTTAAGATAAACATTGATATTATAATATGTTTTCATATTAGTTATGTACAGTATGTTAGTTTTTATAAACTATTACTTAAAAATAATGTAGGAGAATTCAAATAATTCTCCTACATCATTTTTAACAACAATTATCATTTTTTTGTTGGTCTTTTTCTTTTTTGTTTTCTTCCTTTTCTTCAATTTCCACAGAGCAACAAGCTTGTTCTTTAGGTTTTAATTTAGAAATTGCTTTTTTAAATGTATTTTTTTCCATTATAACACCTCCTTTAATTGTTATTTAACAACCGCATGATGTATCGCAACAATCATTTTTATGAACTATTTCTTCGTTTTCCTCTATAAATTCAAATGCTTCCTTATACGGCGACTGTTTTAATATATTAAATGTCTTTTCACAAACAAAAGTTTTTTCGCCACGTTCAAAGATATGATCATCATCGTCTTCAATGTGTTTAAACGGACCTTTGTAAATTACAGATTGATTTTTGTCAATACATGGGCCTTCTTTTCCCTTATGAGCAATTACTGTCATACTTCTAAAATCAATACCTTCAATAGAAGTCCATGTATTTTCACGTTTATCAATTTCTATACCATAGAATCCTACATTTTCGAAAGCTTCAATAAAAGCTTTTTCCTCAATAGCACCTGAATAACAACCACTCCATAAGTTTTCATCTTGTCTTAACTTTTCTGGTACCTCTACGTTAGAAACAATATCTGATATGACTGCTTTACCACCATTCTTTAAAACACGGTAAATTTCTCTGAACAGTGATTCTTTATCCTCTGTTGAAACTAAATTTAAAACACAATTAGAGATAACTACATCTATACTATTATCCTTTATCATAGTCATTTCATTTTCTAAGTAATTAATATATTGATTAATAGATTGATAAGTATCTAAGTTGTTAGCAGGATGTTCTTGTATATATTTATCGAGTTCTTCTAAATTTAATTTTAAGTTTTGAATTTTCCCTTTATGAAAAATGACATTATCATAACCAATTCTTTCAATCATTTGATTCTGATATTTTTTAGCAAGGTTTAACATATCATCATTCATATCTACGCCAATAACTTCACCCGTTTCTCCCACAATTTGAGATACTATATAAGGAACTTTTCCTCCCCCAGAACCTAAATCTAACACAGTATCTCCTTTCTTGATCTTACCTAAAGGATCACCACAACCATAATCTTTTTCTATAATTTCATCAGGTATAATCATTAAGTACTTTGTATCGTTTCGACTGGACAACATAAATTCTTTTCATATGTTTTAGCAGCTTTTCCATATCTATTGATTACTGAATTTTCTTGATTCATTAATTTATCCTCCTTAAACTTATAAAATCATATTAATTATTAACCCTGTAGCAATAGCTACAACTAAAATTGCGATAATAAAAGATACTACAAATTTTTTCTTGAATAATTTAGATAGTAATACAACTTCTGGAATACTTGCACCAGCACCACCAATTATTAATGCGACAACTGTCCCTAATGACATCCCTTTTGATACTAATGCTTCAGCTATAGGTAACATTGTTTCAGGTCTGATATACATAGGAATACCTATAACAGAAGCAATGAACACAGATATAATGCCGTTTCCACTTGCATATTTAGTGATAAAAGTTTCAGGTACAAATCCATATATAAAGGCACCAATAAACACACCAATAAATAAATAAGGAAGCATTGGATATAAGAATGCCCAAGCATCATTTATTGCTTGTTTAAAACGAGATCCTGTTTTATTAGCAAAAAAACCGTCTCCTTTAACATTAACTCCTTTATAGCTTTCTGCTAAATTCATTTTTGAAAATACTAAACCTGTTAAAATACTAAAAATTGCTAGTACTACAAAATAAACAACAGCTACTTTCCAGCCTAATAAAGCCCATAACATAAAAAGCATTAACGGATTCATCAATGGTGAAGCAATTAAGAAACTCATTGATGGACCAAAAGGTACTTTAGAATTTAGTAGTCCCGCAAGTATTGGAATGGTAGAACAAGAACAGAAAGGTGTAATAGCACCAAATACCATTCCTAGAATATAATTAATAGCTTGATTAGGTTTACTTAAAAATCTTTTTATTTTCTCTTCTGAAATAACTTGTTGTATTAGACTGACGATGAAACTCACGATTATGAATAGTAATAACAATTCAAAAAACAACATTAAAAACGTTTTTATGAATTCCATGATTGAATCTACCATTAGTATAATGCCTCCAAATTTAATTTATCAACATTTCTTGATTTATAAATCAAGAAAAATTGATTTAAACATTATAAAAAGAAGACACTTAAAGTATTTTACAACAAGTATCTTCATTTAAAACTACCTGTATTTGTTGTTCATTAATTCGATAATAATTCCATGTTCCATACTTTTTAGCAATAAGTATATTTGCATCGACTAATTTTTTTAAATGATAGGACAGTTTAGACTGTTTCACATCTAACAATTCTTCTAAATCACAAACGCATAAAGTCTTTGAGCCACTTTGACGAATTGACCGTAAGATTTTAAGCCTAATTTTATCAGCCAGTGCATTAAACATCTGTTCATAAAAGTCTAATCGTTCTTCCTCATTTACATTTGGATTAGCTTTGATTATTTCCATTTAATCACTTCCATTCTAACCATTAGGTAGTTACTTGAGTTTTTGAACTGCTTGTTTAAAGTTATTTCACCAAATGTTTCAATATTGTCATTAAAGAAAGAACACTTCATATATGTTATAGCTTCATTTAAACACATGTCTTTTGAAGTCATAACTAATTTTTAATACGAAATAAAATAATCTACAGATAAATTGCCTGCATGATTTACTATCAAAATTTCTCTCTCCTCAATACACAAAATAACACATCAACTTTTTTTGATATATTAAAATTAACACTTTTTGATAATAATTTCAAATCTAAACGATAAAAAATTCTTGTCATAATAGAACTTATGTTCTATTATGCAGTTGAGGTGTTTTTATGCTAATCAATACTAATGTTCCAGATAAATATAAATATGAAACAGATTATAGAAAAATCCCAAGAGAATATTTGAATCCCAAAATCCCACAAGGACGTGGAAACATCAAATGGAGAGCTTTTGCTACTTTGCCTGAACAATTCGAAATATTAAATAAAATGATTCAAGACCAAAGCACAGTTGCAAGTCCATTATTATCTGACGATGCTTTAAGCCAACTAGATTATATAGTTAATCAAAAACTCGAGTTCAATAAAATTTGTACAGTAGAATATTGGCAAAACGGTTATATAATAACTTATACTGGATTCATTTTAAAATTCAATGTATCAGAAAACGCCTTTACATTTTTCAACACTTCCAACAATAAATATCATACTTTGTATAAGGAATATATTAGCAACATAATTTAAAATAATCTTAAAAATAATAACTAACTAAAATAAGAATGGGATAAACATAATCTTTTATGTCCAACTTTTTTAATTTCAAAAACAATAGCATATATTGGACTTTTCAAAAGTTTTCATATATTTTATTATATAAAATGTTAACTTCGTCCTTTAATGATTTATTCTCTTTTTCTAATTTTTTTATTTTTCTTTTCAAGGATTCGATAATTGCACTTTTTCCATCATTTTTGACTAGAATTACATTTGTTTGAGTGTTTTGTTTACGTAATTCTTCAATTTTATTTCGAATTTCTTTATGATTATACAAAGTAGCTTTCGAAACATTTGCATATTTAGAAACAACATTAAAATTAATCTCTATATTTTCTTTTAGGAGTCTTTCTATTGTAGAGTTTACTTTTATTTCTGTGTTAGCTTTTTTTCTTCTATGTATTTCTTTCATCTGATTTTTTCTATCATAATTTTCCATAAATCCTCCTATTTTTTCATCCTGTTATTTCTACCAAAAATAACGTTTCCATCTTTTATATTTTTTAATATGTCTTCATATTTTTCTAATAGATTGACATGCTTTTCTACCATATCATCTCTATTAAAGTTTTTAGCTACTTCTATAGAATTAATGGTAGATTTAACAAGCAATTCATACTTTTCTACATCTAGATTTAAAAATCCTATTGCTAAATCTTTACAAGGTTTCCCTGAATTACAAGTTAAACAGGGTGGCGCTTCCATATATGGACAATCACCTTTTAGTCTTGCATGACACGTACCATATGGATTGTCCATAGCATTTAATTTATGCTCTTGCCATAAAGAGTTCAACGTATTCTCAGATAGCTCACTACTATGTTTAATATTTTTTACTTTACCATCAATATCAAAGGTAAATGCGCCTTGATCTATAACTGATTCAAATGCTTTTCTTTTAGTATCATCAAGAAGTTTCGCATATCTAAGTGTCATTTCAGGAGAGGCATGAGCTAGTAACTCTTGAATAGTTAGAATATCAACTCCACCATTAAGTAATTTAACAGCATATGTATGTCTAAATTGATGTGTTTTAAAGTGAAAAATTTCTCCCTTTTCGTCAACTATATTTTTAGTTTTAGCTAAATAATTTAAATGAGAACGAACTAAATGCTGAGTATATGGCATTCCTTTTCTCTTACCTTTGTATATAACAAATATATAATCATTAGGGTTATTGTCCTTAGTAATTTGTCTTTTAGAATTTGCAATTAAAACGGCTAATATATCGGCTAATTGCTCATCAATAGGTATTCTATGGCCTTTTACAAAAGTTTTTGCTATATCAGTAACTATAGAATATTTACCATTAATTTTAGTAAGGCAGTTATCTTTTAAAGTTAATACATCTGATATACGTAAACCCGTTTTAAATGCTATCCAAATGATAGGTATAATTTCTTCAGGTAAAGAATTTATATTTTCAAATAGTTGATCTAATACAAAATCTGGGATATAATCAATTTGATTTTTTTCGAGTTTTTCATGTTTAGGCAGATCTTGTGGCAAAAATAGAAATCTTATATCTTCTGTAGGTGCTATACTATATACTTTTGCATAATTATATCATTCAAAAATCTTCTAACTAATTTAAGTTCTTCACGTACAAAATTCTTTACACTTCGTACGTTTTTACTTTTTGCATATTAAAAAATGAAATCAATATATATTTCCATATGCTTTCTTTCTAGCTTATTTAAATCATTCCAATTAGGTTCTTGATTATGTATACTATTTAAAAACCTAGTCAAAACTCTTACATACATTCTGCCTGTAGCAAAATTCATATTTCCGGTCAATAACCGTTGTTTTAAATATTTTTTTACAGAAGTTCTTATATTAAGTGAAGCTATCTTTTTAAAATTTAGATAATTTCCTGTAAGTGTTTTATTATAAGTCAATCCATACATTTCTAAATTTCTTATATCCCATAAATCTTTATCCCACTCTTCTCTACTATCAATCATTTTTGAAAACAGTCTATATAATTTTTTTAAGCTTGAAGCTATAGGCGTTTTTGCTTCATAATTTCCAAAAACGATACTTTTCGATCTTTTTATAGTGGTTACATTTTGATTTTTTAACCATTTAATCCATTCAGTCTCTATACTATTAAATTCGTAATCTAATAATGAGTTTATATTTGGATACTTTTCATTGAAGAAAGTAGCTAATTTATTAATATGTACTGCACCACCATTAAATAAAGAATTTAAAGACCAATATTCAGTAGTAATTAATTTCAGGCAGATATACTTGAATTCTAAATTTAAATACTCGTTTTGAAATCTAAAAAATATATTTTTTCTTTTACCATTATATCTATTCAAATCATCTTGAAATTGATTAAAAATCTTAAAATTAGAAATGTGCCATACATCATTTTTATAGAAATAATCACTATAGATATTGGTATAAACAACATCCCCCTCAAGATTTATACTCTTACTTTTCAAAAAGCAAAGTTCTTTTTTCAATTTGTTTTGCAAAAAATCATCTGTATTTTGGACGCTATTATTCATGTGAATCTCCTATTCAAATATTTGGAATAAATCTTTTACTTTTTCCCAATTTTCACGGATAATCTGATCATTATTATGAATATACAAATCCATAGTGGTTTGTATATTACTGTGTCCAAGTCGTTCTTGAACTTGTTTTATATTTTTACTTTTATTGTAAAAAATAGTAGCATGAGTGTGCCTTAACAAGTGAGGATGAACCATAATTCCAGTTTTCTTTCTTAAACGTTTAAATATTGAATTTACGTCATTATAATCTAAAGGTTCTCCAACATTTTTACCTTTAACTTTAATAAACAAAAATTCAGAATCAGTTGAAACTTCATATAAATAATCATCATATAAATCAATCAAAGATTGTGAAATGTATATTTTACGTTCTCCACTTTTTAATCTGGCTCCATTTTTATTTTTTCTATTTTTCAAAATAATTTAATGTCCATTAGTTAAATCATATTTAATATCATCTATGTAAAGTGACAACAATTCCCCAATACGCAATCCCGTTTCATATAATAATTGAATCATAAATTTATCCCTAATGTTATTTGACGCTTTTATTAACTCTTTTATTTCACTGGTACTCAATATTTTCCTTTTTTCTTTTGGCACTTTTACTTTTAGTGTATTTGTATATAATAAATCATTTATATTTACATGATCTAAAAATCTTTTATAAGAAGAACGATGACCTCTTTCTATTAAAATTGATTTAGCAACGTCAATTTTAGATTTTTTAGTTCTAAATAAATAATCATAAAAGTTAGTAACTACAGTGATAGTTAAATTAATAGTTTTAGCACTTTTTCCATATAATGATTTATCTTTAAATATAACTTTTTCATATTTATTTGGTGACTTTAACCACAAAACAAAATCAACTAAATCATCAAAAGTTACCTCTTTATGACCTTTATTTTTAAATTCGAGGTACACAAAATATCTTTTTAAACAATATGCATAAGTCTTTAAAGTATTCTCACTTTTATTAACACTCTCTAAATACTTTAAATAATAGGTAACATCTTCGACTGGATTTAAATTACTATCAATTATCATAAAGTTCTTTCCACTGTTAGAATACACATTTACTATTTTCATATTATACATATAATACGTAATAAAATTAGTTAAGATAACAATTTTTTCTGTTGAATATCTCGCAATATTTTTATACATATTATACAAATTAAACTCTAAAATTATTAATACATATAACCATTTGCTACCTTACCTGAACAATTTGAAACGATTCATCAATATATCATCGATCAAAATAAGGTTGATCGCCCTGTACTTTCTGATGATCAATTATCTGATTTGAATTTTCGTTTACATCAGTCCTTGCAGTTAAATCAGCCAGTAGTTGTACAGTATTATGATGACGGATACTTTAAATCTATCGAACTTAATATTGAACGTATTGATGCTATAACTTTTGAAGTTGAAGGCTATCCATCTCATTCTTCTGATAAATTCAAACTTTCTTTATTAGACATTGTAAGTATTTCCCCTACTTAATTTCTTTTAAAGCAAATAAAAAAGCCACTGATGACGATTTCATCAGTGACGCTTTAATTAATTTAATCTTTAAATTAATTATTATTTTCGATATCTGAAACGATTTCTTTAGTTTTTCTTTCGATATCTTCAAAGTCTTTTTTGAAAATATAAGCAAATGCAACTACACCTACGCCTACAACAACTGTAGTGATAGCTACTAAACTAAATACAAATTTAAATAAACCTTTAATAAAGTTCCACATTAAAATTCACCTCTATATTTTATATGCATATCTACAATACATTATGATAGCATATTTATCGTTATCAATAAATACATACCCTTTTTACTATTTTATAAGCTCTCTTTATAAAAATTTTTATGATAAGATGTAACTATAAAAAAGACGACTGATTTATTCATCAGCCGTCAGTACAATATTATAATTATTTATTCCACCAAGCAGAAATCGCATGTTTTACATTATCATATGCTCTACGCATGATATCACCCCAAATAAATTATTTCTCAAGGCTATCAGTAACTAATTACAATTTTATTATATATATAATTACATAAAATAACAATTAATGTAACATTAACATTATATTACAAAGTGTAAATTTTGAATAAGGAGTACTTTCAAATGCAAAACGTTCAATCTGAAATTATGAGCTATAGAGGTTCACATTATGATTTAGGCGTACAAACCGCCAAATGGTTAAAACAAACTGACCTCTTGAAAAATAGAGAAAAAGAATGGAAAAAGAGAATTCCTAGATTTGATATAGATATTAACGAAACACATTCTATTTTTCAAACGTATGCACCTAAAATTTGGGAAGAACTCATGGGTATGCAAGATGTATTAAAGTTACCAACACGTCAAATGATTTTAAACTTTGCACATTATCGTTTTACTGATTTAAAAGAAAGTGGCTGTACCGTATTTAACGGAACAGATTATTTAGTAAGAAATTATGATTACCATCCTGCTACTTATGATGGCAGATATTTATTATATCAACCTAATGATGGCGGATTAGCACAAATTGGTCCAACATCAAGAGTAACTGGACGTATGGACGGTATGAATGAAGTTGGTTTAGTGATGGCATATAATTTTATGCATCGTAAGAAACCAGCAAATGGATTTGTTTGTTATATGGTGGGAAGATTAATTTTAGAACTCTGTAAAAATATCGACGAAGCGATTCAACTGTTAAAAGAGATACCGCACCGTAGTTCGTTTAGTTATATTTTAATGGATCAATCTTTAAATCATGCCATCGTAGAAATTACACCTCGTGATATCAATGTTAGATATGATACTATTTGTACAAATCATTTTGAATTACTAACGCATGAAAATAGAAATTATACTAAAGAATCTAAAGAACGATTAGCACGCGTCATTAATCAAACACATACACAACTTGATAAGTATCAAGCATTCAAATTATTTAATGATCCACAATACGACATATATAGCAAACTTTTTAACAGTTGGTCTGGTACCATTCATACATCGATGTACGAACCACAATCACTTACGGCATGGATGTCTTTAGGTGAGAATCAGATACCTTCAAGTATAGATTTTAATGCTTGGCTTAAAGGCGATGAGCTCACGCAACGTTCATTTGAAGGCGTCATTGATACAGATTTAACTTTTGCCACACATTAAAAAAGTACAAAACGAGAACAAATAGACCTGTCTCGTTTTGTACTTTATCTTCCTTTATTTTATGACTATATCTCCATCAACCGTATAAAATTCAAGTATATTGTCACTTTTACCTACTTTACTTTCATGAAAATGTTTATTCTCAATTATAGACTTTCCTTTACCTGGTTGTAATTTCAACAAAGTATTTTCTGGTTTATCTTTATAAGAGTAATAAATATCGCCTTTTTTAGTAGAAGCCTTGATATCATTTCTAGGTGACATTTTATTAAAACTAATATTACCGCTTCCTAACAAGAAAATAGAATTACTAATATCACTTTTGCTCACACTAATAAAGCCTTTCTCTATGTTAAAATTAGCATTTTTAAGAATTGAATTATTAATATTGAAATGTGTGGCATAAGAATTAACATCTGAATTTTCTACGTTAACACTATTTAAAGTTATTGGATTACTATAATTGATCAAGTTCATATTTTTAGAATTGATATTTTTTATATAATAACTACTGTTTTTAGAATATCCTTTAAGTTCATTTAATTTTATATTTGGCACCTCAATAACAATCTGATTGTCATCTTTTCTAAACGGATTTAAATTAATAGCGTAGCCTCTATCAACATTTTTCACTTCTGAAATTTTCAGTGTTTTATTCTTGTTAACTAAGTTTACTTTATTATCCCCATTATATTTCACTTTAAATTTAGAGCCTTTAACCACCTTAACATTAGTATATTCTGTGTTTATTGATATATTTTTAAAATTAGAGTTAGGATAGGATTTATTAATTTTCGTTTCTTCATAATTCTGTTTTTCAAAGGTGAACCAGCAAACTGTAGCACCTATAAAGAAAACAAGAAAAATGATAAGACCTGAAAACATTATCTTTCTCATCTTCGAACGCTTCCTTTAACTGTTTTAATATACCATCTCAAATATTTTAGAATGAGTCTATATATCGTTTCTAATACTTTAAATGTTATAACAATCAACATTAATCCGAGTCCTGTATATGCTATTGAAAAAAGAATATTACTTACTGAATCATGTATACCTTTATATAAAGACGATAAGACTAAAATTAAAGGTGCACAAATTAATAACACGGAAACAATAAACAAAATAACGAATATCATACATATGAAAAACACTGGAATTAATACTAAAAATACTGATAGCAAACCTAAACTTAATGAAGCCGTAACAGCTCGTAACGTATTATGAAATGTTGGTTTATATTCAGCATATTCAATCGCGCTATGCGCTTTGACCTGTTTAGCTATATCATTAGGCTCTTTTAACGCTTTAACTATTTCCGCTTCAGATTTACCTTTCAGTTCCTCTTCATAAAAGTAATGTTCATAATCATACATTTTTTTATCTTTTTCTTTGCGAGGTAGTTCGTCTAATGAGACTTCTAATTCATTCAAAAATGTAATTTTATCCATAGTATTGTCACTCTTTCTATCTATTTTTTCAATTAGTTGCAATACTAATGTTCAACTATTTAGTTACTTACTAAAGAATTCAATCCGCTTCACGATATCATCTTTATATAAAATACTTAATTTCATATGATGTCCACGATCTCGATAAGTTATTGATTGATAGTTCTTACCTATTTTACTTTTTTGATAATTACTACCTAAATCATTAATAACTTCATCAATATGACTCCCAATTCTAACACCAAAATTTGTATGTATCTCTTTATCTTTAACAAGTACAATGCCTTTAACAACGTGTTTCTTTTTATGTACTTTAACTGTTAAATCATCATACTTTTTATGATTATAAAATGTGTAACGATCTACTTTAATATTTTTATTTACATTAAAATCCTTTTTATGAAATTGTTCATTTAAATGTATCCCATTTATTGATGCACTTGATAAATCAACGGTTTTTATATTTTTATAAAATGAAAGACCTATCAGAAGTAAAATGGCTAATATTAAGAATAGCGTACTAATTATCCATCGATTCTGTATGCGCAAAGATGTTCACCACTTTCAACTTATTATAATAAATATAGCATAAGGTGTATTTAGTTTCATCTCACGGTAGGTATTTGCTAAAATGAGAGAATTTTTAAAATATTTTAATTTATTTACATTATGAAAATTGGTATAATATATAAAATGATTAAAGGAGGTTTTTTCGATGACCAATTTAGAAACATATTTTAAAAACAGTCAAGACATCGGACCTTATATTGAGCAGATGCAAGACAATAAAGACAATCTCGTTTCAATTTATGATTCCTTTAAGTTACCTGAAGATGATGAAAGATTACAGAAATTAAAATCATCTAACTATTCTAAAGTATTGGTAATTACCGAAGACTGGTGTGGCGATGCCATGATGAATCTTCCAATACTTAAACATATTGCTGAAGCCCTAGAATTAGAAGTCAAAGTGTTCCATAGAGATGATGATACACATCTTATAGACCAATATTTAACAAATGGAAAATCACGTTCAATTCCTATTTTTGTATTTTTAAATGATAATTATGAACAAGAAACAGTTTGGGGTCCACGTGCTAAAGAAGTTCAATCATTTGTTACGAATTTACGTGAAGATACTTTACCAAGTAAAGATCACCCGGATTATGAAGATAAAGTTAAAGAAACACATTTAATTATTTCAAATCGATATAAAACAGATTCCACATTCTGGAAAGCAGTTTACAATTCAATTATTGATCAAATGCTTTATAAATAACACCTATATATAACGAAGCTATTTGAGTAAGATAGCTTCGTTTTCTTTTGAAATCTCCCGTTTTAACGCCTTATTCTCTCTTAAATTAAAATATTAAAAACCGGGACTATCAAGCCCCGGTAATCACTTATTCTAAATATCTCTTTTAGCTGCATATAATACATTAACAATAAATAGCACTACGATTGATGCTATAGAAATAAACCATTGCCAATGTGTAAATGAAACATCGGACTCAGTCATTTTTTGAGTTAAATATGTGAATGGAATGTATTTAAATGACTTATGAATGTCATCACCGATGTTTGGAATTAAACCTACTAGCGGTTGGATAAATGGCACAATTAATAATAAGAAAATGCCTAACGTAAATATAACAGCTGGTTTTTCAACTGCTAATGTAATTAAAAATAAAAATAATCCAAAGAATAGGAAAAAGATAAGATAGAACCAAATGTTAGTTAAAAAGTTATCTCCGTCAATACTTTTACCTTTAGTTGTAGATTCAATTACAATAATCACTATATATTGAACAAGTGTAAATAAAAATGAAATTAGAATCATTGAAATTGTTTTAGCAACAATATAGCCAATTCTACTACTCATTTTGTTCATATATAATTGAATTGTTCCTTGTGAGTAATCTCGAGTAATTGTTTTGATAATAAATAATAAACCTGCAAATAAGAATAACCAATTGGCCATGATAAATACCATTGTATAGTCCACTTTGTGTCCAGGACTATAATTTGCCATCATGACAGCTTGAAAGACAGTTAAACCAATGACAAGTATAAACGCAATGTACGTGAGCGGACTTTTAAAAATACTAATTAAATCATGTTTTACTAATTGTAAAGATCTCATTATTTATCACCTCTTTGATTAATATTAAAGTAAGTATCACGTAATGAACTTTTACGTGTTTCAATATATTTAGGATAAATATTGAGTTTTGCTAATGCTTCAAGTACATCTTTATAATTTTTTTGCGCTTTGATTATGATTTCTCCATTTTCTTTATTAGACTGTTGAACATGGAATTTTTCTGTTAACATTTCTAATGCATTTTGATAGTCTTCTGTATCGATTGAAATAATCGTACTATCTTTTGGTCCACCATCTTTCATATTGACATCTTGTACGAATGTACCATCTCTTAAGAATACAGCTCTATCACAAATGAGTTCAATGTCCTCTAATTTATGACTAGAAATCAATATTTTCATTTCTAACTGTTTAACCAATGATTGAATCGTCTTCAATACGTCAATCGAACCATCTGGATCCATACCATTTGTAGGTTCATCTAAAATAAGGTATTTTGGTTTATTCATTAATGAAACTGCTATAGCTAATTTTTGCTTCATACCCATTGAATATTTTTTCACTTTTTTCTTGATATAAGGTCTCATACCGAATGCATCAATGATGTGATCCGCATATTCTTTATCGAATCCTTTACCTAATACTTGTGCAAATAATTTTAAATTATATAAACCTGTTTTATTATCATATAGTTTAGGATGCTCAATTAAATAACCAACATTTTCATTATTAGGTAAATTAACTTTCCCCTCATAATTAATAATATTCCCATTCATTACTTTCATTAGTGTTGTTTTACCTACACCATTTTTACCGATTAATCCTACGATTTGACTGTTTCCAAAATCAAAATCAATATGATCTATAACAGTATTTTGGCCATATTTTTTTGTTATTTGTTCTAACTTCATTGTAGACCTCCTTTAAAGTGTATGTTTCTTAATTTTATTTAGTTGTAAAACGTAATTAATGATTAAAACTATAATACTTAATAGTACAAATCCATAATTTAAAAAATAAGAGTAAAATTGTGGAATTTGACTATGATTTAAAAATATATAATTAATTAAAATCAAGGTGACGGATAATAGAAATGGTAATGCGAACATAATCAAAATGATATAAGCAATATATGATACTCCCTCAGTTTTATACTCAGTACTTTTTCTAAAAGCTACTGGTATCGATAAGAAGTTCGCTACAATATAGGCATATGTAGTTGAGAAATATATTGCATTGGTTTGAATAGAATCTGATTCATAACCGTATAAAGTAATCACAATTGCACCAAATAAAGTAAAGAAGATACATGTTAAATAATTGGCGTTTAACATATCCTTCTTGGATACTGGTAAACTTCCAAAAAATAAGTTTGATCGATTCCCACCTAATCGTCGATGAAATCTAAACAAATGACCAGCATCGAGTATAGACATTATCATTAAAATTAATCCAAGCGGTATTGCCATAACAGAATTCATGAGCGGATTAGGTTTCATTATGAAGCTATATATTGGATAAAATACAATCAATGCTATATACAAAATAAGAGTCCAGTATCTTAATTTAATATTTCTAATTAATAATTGCTTCATTTTTTATCCTCACTTTCTAAAGTAAGGGGCTCATATGATTTACTCTTAAATTTTTCTAAATAAATCATTAATTCTTCTATACTCGGATTTTGAACTTCAATATCATTTCCGAATATTTCTTTAAATGTTTGTGCATGTCGTGTTAAAGCTGTATATCCAGTTTTCCTAGTTTCTCTGTAGATTAATAATTCTTCCAATTCTTCATCTAAATCATTATGATTACCTTTAATAATTTGAAATTTACTCATTAACGATTCAATTGAATCATTTAATATCATTTCACCGTCTCTGATATATACTAAATAATCAGCAATCTTTTCCAAATCTGAAATAATATGTGTAGAAATGAAAACTGTCTTATCTTCATCAATTAGTTCTTGTTGAATAATTTCTAATACTTCATTTCTTACAATTGGGTCCAAACCCGAAGTAGGCTCATCCAAAATAAATAACTCAGCATGATGGCTAAATGCAATAGCCAGTGACAATTTCATCTTCATACCATTAGAAAATTGATTGATTTTCTGATTATACGGTAAATCAAATCTTCTTAAATAATCATTAAACAAATACCTATCCCAATCTTGATAAAAAGGAGAAATGATATTTTCTAACTTTTTTATAGTCCATTTTTCATTAAAGTATGTTTCTGAATAAACAAAGCCTATTTTATTTTTTATCTTAATAGGATTCGTTAACATACTGTCACCTAAAATTGAAATGCTTCCACTATCGTATTGTAATAAATCCATAATTAATCGTATGACTGTCGTTTTCCCTGCACCATTAGCACCAATAAATCCTGTAACAAATCCTTGAGGCACATTGAATGATACGTCCTTCAATTTAAAGTTCCGTCTAGAATAATTAACATGGTTCAATTCTATAGCATTCATTATTCTTCCTCCTCATAAATTAAGGAAAGAATTTCTTGTAGTTCTTCTAAAGACATCCCAATTGTCTTTGCTTCTTTCGTCATTGATTTTGCTAAATTTTCAATCACAAAGAACTGCTTTTCCTTTAGAATTGAGTTATCCTGTTCTTTCACAAACGTTCCCTTGCCTCTAATCGTAGTAACAAAACCATCTTTTTCCAAATCTTCATATGCGCGTTTGGTTGTAATTAAACTAACTTGTAAGTCTTTTGCTAATTCACGCATAGATGGTAAATGTTCACCAGAAGAAACGTATCCTTTCAAAATGTTCTCTTTAATTTGTTGTTTGATTTGTTCATAAATGGGATATTCACTGGTGTTCTTCAAAATAATTTTCATTGATGTCCCCCTTTTCTTCTGTATATAATAAATATACACACTATATACAAATTTGTAAAGTATATATATGATTCTCCTTTATACATATGGTTGGACGATAACAAATTATATATAAACAATATATACAGATTAAAAAAACAGCATGTAAACTACACACTGTTTCCAACAATTCATTTCTAAATTGATTACTTTTTATGATTATTTTTACGTCGATCATTATTTCTACTTATAAATGCGCATATTATGAACATAATAGCAGCAAGCAGTAATTTTATTCCTGAAGATTCATTTCCTGTAGCTTGCAAATAATAACCTATAATGAATAATATGATTGCTAACACTACAAATATTTTAGTCATATGCTTCATTGAATTCACCTCATTATTTTAAATTATATCAAACTATCAGTTTTTACTAAAATTCATTCAAACGTTATATTGATTGCGATATATATATCGCGATGTTACTATATAATTGTATCCACAAATTATACTACACAACCCCAAGTCTGGTACCAGCAGGCTTGGGGTATTTTGTGTATGGTCATCTATTTATCTTTCCAATTAATTTCTAACCAAACTCGAAAGATAACAAGTAGGCCACCTGTTAATAAAGTTATAATTCCATCTTGCCACCACGTCATTATACTACACCTCCCAAATGCAAAGTGTCATAAATGTCGATGACCTATACTTATCTTAACATAAAACAGAACACATGTTCGTATATTTTGCTGAATAATTAATATTAATTAAATCTTTAATAACAATACTTTATCTTTGGACAATTTCAAGATACTATAAGGATAATGACTTTAATTTAAAAAAGAGAGGTTATTCAATATGAACCCATTAGCCCAAAATTTAAACGAACAACTAAAACAGTCAAATCCTGAAATTTTTTCTATGCTTTCAGATTTAGGGCAAAATATGTTTTATCCAAAAGGTATTCTTTCTCAATCTGCTGAAGCAAAGAGCACAAAGTATAATGCAACAATTGGTATGGCAACAAATGACAACGGTAAAATGTATGCCAATGCTCTAAATCAAATGTTTAATGAACTGTCACCAGATGAAATCTTCCCATATGCACCACCTCAAGGTATTGAAGAATTGCGTGATTTATGGCAAGAAAAAATGTTAAAAGATAATCCTGATTTAACCAAAGAAGTCATGACAAGACCCATTGTTACCAATGCACTTACGCATGGACTTTCACTTGTAGCCGACCTATTCATCAATTCAGGTGATACTATTTTATTACCAGAGCATAACTGGGGAAACTATAAATTAGTATTTAACACACGACACAATGCAAACATCGACACATATCCAATCTTTGATGAAAATGGTCACTATACTACGAAATCTTTAGTTAAATCTTTAGAAGCTTATAATAAAGATAAAGTCGTAATGATTCTTAATTATCCGAATAACCCTACTGGTTACACACCTAATAATGAAGAGGTACAAACCATTGTCAATGCAATTAAATCATTAGCAGAAAAAGGAACACAGGTGGTAGCTGTGATTGACGATGCGTACTATGGATTGTTTTACGAAGATGTCTATACTCAATCTTTATTCACTGCATTAACAAATATTCAATCTAAAAATGTACTTCCAGTGAGATTAGATGGTGCAACTAAAGAATTCTTTGCATGGGGATTCCGTGTAGGATTTATTACATTTGGTGTAGAAGACGCATCTACTAAAGATGTATTAGAAGCCAAAACTAAAGGATTAATACGTAGCAATATTTCAAGTGGCCCACTACCATCTCAAAGTGCTGTTAAACATGTACTTAAAAATAATGTTCAATTTAATAAAGAAATTGAACAAAATATAACGACATTACGAGAACGATATGAAGTAACAAAAACAGTCGTATATGCGGATCAATATCAATCTCATTGGCAAGCATATGATTTTAATTCTGGTTACTTTATGGCAATTAAAGTTAAAGATGTAAATCCTGAAACATTACGTCAGCATTTAATTGAGAAATATTCAATTGGTGTCATCGCATTAAATGAAACTGATATTAGAATCGCATTTAGTTGTGTAGAAAAAGATGATATTCCACATGTATTTGATTCAATCGCAAAAGCAATTGATGATTTGAGATAATATAACAAAAAGGTTAGACCAACTCAATTTGTGGTCTAACCTTTTTTCATCTTATTCAATAAATATATCTAGATAAAAATCAATAAAATAAATCCTACAATTGCTAATGAAAATGGTCCATAAGCTTTTAAGTTATCTTTAATTTTTAATCCTATAAAACCATCTATTAATTGGACTAAAGCCATTAAAAATGTCATAGCAAATAAAAATAGATGATTTATAAAGAATAGTGTTGCGACGCACAATAATGCAATTGAAAAACTTCTAGCAAACGCATAAAGTGCATTCACTTGTTTAGTTTTAATGCATGCATCGACAGCATAAAATAAACTTACTAACGAACTAATACATGTAAATATTGCGATAACAAAATACATAATAACTCCTCAAATTCTCTATTTTATAGTCAACATGTTATTAATATAATTTATTATATACTCTTTTAAGCTATAAGTCTTTTCTTTTCAATTTTAATTTACAAAGTATGAATCCCAATAGCAGTAAAACAATACTAGTGTTTCCTTTTTCATTCGTTTGTTTCTTTCCTGTATTTGGTAATTCTATTTTGTCTTTTTGTATCTCTTTCTTAATTACATAATGTGTTTTTACATTTTTAATTTCACTTTCATTAACTAATTTTTCTTGTTTATTATTATACAAATCATACACTGTTCCTTTAAATTTCGGAATTATAAAATGAATACTTTCACTTTCATCACTATTACCAAATGTACTACTTACTAGCAATTCTTTATAATTTTGGACTATTTGATAATCAATGGTAACTATACCAGTTTCACTATCTATTTGAATCCCACTTATTTTGTGATTAAGGTTCCATTGATCATCAGCTTTTGTCGCAATAATTTCAATATTACTATTATGGGATGAACTTATAAATTGTATTCTCATTTTATCTGTTTTCCCATTTGGTTTAATAGAAATTGAACCTTTCTCTTTATCCCATATAATTATAGGTGGCATAGGTTTACTTTGTTTCACAGGAACATTAGCAACAATTTTTTCACTCGGATCACTGTTACCGAGGGTTTCACTTGCTACGACTTCACTGCCATTTTGAACACCTTGATAGCCCACTGTTAATGCGCCGTTTGCGGTGTCTATACTAATACCTACAGGCTTTTCATTTAACGCCCACTGATTGCCTATTTTTGTAGCTATGACAACTTTCGGATCGCCATTAGGATCTACATAATGGACTATCATCTTATCCGCATTACCTTGTGGTGTTACTGTTACACTCGCGTTCGCTTCATTTGATGTTATCACTGGCGCCATCGGTGTTGCTTCTTTTACAGGGACATTCGCTCTAGTTTCGGTACTTACATCACTATTACCGTGACTCTCATTTGCTGTGACTTCGCTACCATTTTGAACACCTTGATAGCCTACTGTCACTGCTCCACTTGTATTGTCTATACTGATGCCTGTTGGTGTTTCATTTAATGTCCATTGCGTTCCAACTTTAGTTGCAATAACCTCTTTTGGATCTCCGTTTGGCGCTACATAGTGTACTGTCATCTTATCTGAACCACCTTGCGGTGTTACTGTTACACTTGCATTTGCTTCATCTGATGTTATCACTGGCGCTACCGGTGTTGCTTCTTTTATTGGCACATACGCTCTCGCTTCTGCACTTGCATCACTATTTCCATGCGTTTCATTCGCACTGACTTCACTACCATTTTGAACACCTTGATGGCCTACTGTCACTGCACCACTTGTATTATCTATACTAATACCTGTTGGCGTTTCATTTAATGCCCATTGATTGCCTAGTTTTGTGGCGATCACTTCTTTCGCATCTCCGTTTGGCGCGACATAGTGCACTATCATTTTATCTGCATCACCTTGTGGTGTTACCGTTACACTCGCATTTGCTTCATCTGATGTTATCACTGGCGCCGTTGGCGTCGCTTCTTTTACAGGGACATTCGCTCTAGACTCTGTACTTGCGTCACTATTTCCATGCGTTTCACTCGCACTGACTTCGCTACCATTTTGAATACCTTGATAATTAACTGTCACTGCGCCGCTTGTATTATCTATACTGATACCTGTTGGCGTTTCATTTAATGCCCATTGACCTCCTGTTTTTGTCGCAATTACTTCTTTCGCATCGCCATTCGGTGCGACATAGTGCACTGTCATTTTATCTGAATCACCTTGCGGTGTTACCGTTACACTCGCTTTCGCTTCATCTGATGTTATCACTGGCGCCATTGGTGTTGCTTCTTTCACAGGGATATTTGCTCGTGATTCTAAACTTGTATCACTATTTCCATGTGTCTCACTTGCGCTGACTTCACTACCATTTTGAACACCTTGATATCCTACTGTCACTGCTCCACTTGTATTGTCTATACTGATGCCTGTTGGTGTTTCATTTAATGTCCATTGTGTTCCAACTTTAGTTGCAATAACCTCTTTTGGATCTCCGTTTGGCGCGACATAGTGTACTGTCATCTTATCTGAATCACCTTGCGGTATAACTGTTACACTCGCATTTGCTTCATCTGATGTTATCACTGGCGCCGTTGGCGTTGTTTCTTTTACAGGGACATTCGCTCTAGCTTCTGTACTTACATCACTATTACCGTGACTCTCATTAGCTATGACTTCGCTACCATTTTGAACACCTTGGTATCCTACTGTCACTGCTCCACTTGTATTATCTATACTGATACCTTTAGGGCTTTCATTTAATGCCCATTGATCTCCTGTTTTTGTCGCAATTACTTCTTTCGCATCGTCATTCGGTGCTACATAGTGCACTGTCATTTTATCTACATCACCTTGCGGTGTTACCGTTACACTCGCGTTCGCTTCATCTGATGTAATGGTTGGTGCCATCGGTGTCGCTTCTTTTACAGGGACATTCGCTCTAGTTTCGGTACTTACATCACTATTACCGTGACTCTCATTTGCTGTGACTTCGCTACCATTTTGAACACCTTGGTATCCTACTGTCACTGCACCGCTTGTATTATCTATACTGATACCTATTGGTGTCTCGTTTAATGTCCATTGATTGCCTACTTTTGTGGCGATCACTTCTTTCGCATCTCCGTTTGGCGCGACATAGTGTACTGTCATCTTATCTGCATCACCTTGCGGTGTTACTGTTACACTTGCATTTGCTTCATCTGATGTAATGGTTGGTGCCATCGGTGTCGCTTCTTTTACAGGGACATTCGCTCTAGTTTCGGTACTTACATCACTATTACCGTGACTCTCATTTGCTGTGACTTCGCTACCATTTTGAACACCTTGGTATCCTACTGTCACTGCACCGCTTGTATTATCTATACTGATACCTATTGGTGTCTCGTTTAATGTCCATTGATTGCCTACTTTTGTGGCGATCACTTCTTTCGCATCTCCGTTCGGCGCGACATAATGTACTGTCATCTTATCTGAATCACCTTGTGGTGTTAACGTTACACTTGCATTTGCTTCATCTGATGTAATGACTGGCGCCGTTGGCGTCGCTTCTTTTAATGGTACATTCGCTCGTGATTCTGCACTTGTATCACTATTACCATATTTCTCTGTAGCAATAACCTCGCTATCATTTTGAACAGCTTGATAGCCTACTGTCACTACGCCACTTATATTATCTATACTGATACCTTTAGGGCTTTCATTTAATGCCCATTGATCTCCTGTTTTTGTCGCGATCACTTCTTTTGGATCTCCATTTGGTCCAACATATTGCACTGTCATTTTATCTGCATCACCTTGTGGTGTTACCGTTACACTCGCATTTGTTTCATTAGGCGTTATCGTTGGAGGTAATGGTGTATCTTGTTTTAAAGGAACATTTTTTCTTACTTCATCACTCGGGTCACTATTCCCGCTTGTATCATATGCGGAAACTTCACTCCCGTTTTGGACACCTTGATAATTGACTGTCACTGAACCGTTTGTATTATCTATACTAAAACCTGTCGGTGTTTCATTTAATGTCCATTGATCTCCTGCTTTTGTTGCTACAACTTCTTTTGGATCTCCATTTGGTCCAACATATTGCACTGTCATTTTATCAGTGTCTCCTTGTGGAGTAACTGTTAAGCTTGCATTTTCTTCATTAGTTGTCATTACAGGTATTGAAGGTGTAAGGCGCTTAAGTTTAATTTTTTCATGTTCTATTTGAGTAGTAATTTGATTGATAAAATCTTGGTTTTTTCTATCTGCCATTGGCACATTATTATTGGCTTCATCTAAAATAGCTTTGGCTTCATCCAATTTTAATTTTAAATTATTAACTGAAACTGTTGTATAATCCGCTTCATTGATTGAATCCAAATATTGTTCCGTATCATTATATTTATTTCTTAAGTCTTCCTTATACATTAATATTGCAACTTGTTGTTGTTCTACTTTATCTATACCAGATTTTTGTCTATCATTTCCTCGGAATGACGCATCAGTTCTATAGGTTACATTTCCATCTAAATCTACAATACTTGGTTTAACGGCAGGGAAATCAACAGTATACGTTATCGTCTTAGTAGTTCCAGCAGCTACTTTTCCAGCATTGAGTGTTAATAAACCCGTTGCCTCATTATAGTTCGTACTCGCATTTGTTGCAGAAACAAATTTTGTTCCTTGTGGTAACGTTACTCGATAAATGGTTTCATTTGAACTTGTGTGTCCTTTATTTTCAAGGATTACTGAAATTGTACCACGTGCATAATTAGAAGTTGATGAATCACTTGTAAAGTCGTAATTGATTTCAGTTACTCTAGATACAACATAAGCACCACTATTTACATTAACTCTACTAACAGCACCACCGTACATGTAATTTGGATTATCTCCAAAACCATAAGCACTATTTGTTTGGTTAGAGGTTAATGTGTACGAATTTGAAATTGGAATAAAGGATAACCTAACTCTATCAACATCACTTGGAACATTGACCATGAGATTCAGTTTTCCAGTTGGATATTTACCCATACCATTTATCTGTTTATCAAATAATACTCGATTACCGTCTGGTGTTGTTATTTTGGCTTTTACACCTGGCCAAGCATTAATTGTTGCTAAAGCTGAAGATATAAAATCTACGACTAATTCTGAATTAGGTGCAACATCAATATCTTGATAAATACCGGCTACTCTAGGGTCAGGCACACGTCTGTCAAATCCATCTGTTGTTCTGGCTAATACGACGCCATAAGGTGCTGAACTATCACTCATAAATGTTGGATAATTTCTTACTTTAGTAGTCATTACTATAGGAAATTCTTTATCTGGATCTGTAGATAAACTCGTCCATCCAATGACATCTTTAACAACCGTTAGACTTGTTTTTTGATTTGGTAAATTTCCTCCAGAAACTTGATCAAAGTGTCCGTTAATCACACCGGTATTAGTTTCATTGTATTTTAAAGGGTCATTATTATTTTGATTTGGTACTGCCCTAAATGATGCACCTTCTGATTGTCGCACTACTTGAGAATGTTGATTATTACTTGATGGCTCTGTGTTTGTTGCAGGTATACCTTTATTACCATTTTGTTCTTTTGTAATTTGAACTTCATTGTTATTCTTTTTTCTTTTTAATTTAGCAGCACTGTTAATGAAATTTCTGTAATATCCGTCAATTTCTGCTTGAGTAGATTCTTTTTGTAAAAATTTTTCAGCATTAGTAATATCATAGTTAAATTCTTTTATTGATTCATCTGTCTTATCATTTAAATTTATTTTTTTATATTGTTGAATTAATTGTTTTAATTGCTCATTATTACCACTATTTGATTGTTCAGAAGTCACCTGCTTATTATCCATTACTGGCGTTGCTTCGTTGCTCGTATTATTTGGAGTTGTTTCGTTGTTTGTATTATTTGTAGTTGCGTTTAATATTTCAGTATTTTGGTTAAGCTTTTTCTCATCTTGCTTATCTTCAATCATTGTACTATTTGTATAGCTGTTATCTATTTCAGTAGGTTGATTGAATTCTGCTGCATTTGCCATGTTAGTATGTCCAAATATTAAATACAATGAAGCTACAGTAATACTAGTCACGCCATACCCTTTTAACTTTCTAATGGAAAAATAGTTTATTTTTTTATTTTCTTGGTTGTCTTTTCTAGGGTGTTTCAATTATGACTTCCTCCTTATTATTTAATTGTCAAAATGAAAAATGCGTTAATTCAAATCAACACGTCGTTTCTGAATTAAAACATTTCTTTATAAAAATCACAATAAATAATATAACATTTGTGGATTGGTACCTCAACTATTTTATTCTATAAAATATTTTGATATTTTAATTGAATAAGTTGTCATTATTTATGATAAATAGCTTAAAAACGCATCAATTTCAATAAATAAAAAAACTTTCTAGCGAAATGGATCACTAGAAAGTTTTAATTATCTTTATGTCTAATTTATGAAGTTTTTTTCAATTGTCCAATGCGATGGCGTGAACTTACATCATACCAGGCATGCCGCCACCCATTCCAGCTTGTTCTGATTGATCTTTTTCTGGAATTGTTGCTACAACTGCCTCTGTTGTCAAGAACATTGCAGCTACACTTGCTGCATGTTGTAATGCTGAACGTGTTACTTTAGTAGGGTCTACAATACCTTCTTCAAGCATATTAACCCATTCATTTGTTGCAGCGTTGAATCCAACACCTGCATCTGCATTTTTAAGACGTTCTACAATAATAGAACCTTCCAATCCTGCATTTTCTGCAATTTGTCTAACTGGTGCTTGCAATGCTTTTAAGACAATATTAACGCCTGTTTCAACATCGCCAGTTGCTTCAATATCACTTACTTTTTTATAAATATTTACTAATGCTGTTCCACCACCAGCAACGATACCTTCTTCAACAGCTGCTCTAGTTGAGTTTAAAGCATCTTCAATACGTAATTTACGTTCTTTTAATTCAGTTTCACTAGCAGCACCTACTTTGATGACTGCAACACCTCCGGCTAATTTAGCAAGACGTTCTTGTAGTTTTTCTCTATCGAAGTCAGAATCAGTTTCTTCAATTTGTGCTTTGATTTGGCTAACTCGTGCATCGATATTATTTTCATCACCGTCTCCATCAACAACTGTCGTATTATCTTTAGTAACTTCAACCTTATTAGCACTACCTAACATATCAATTGAAGCATCTTTTAATTCTAATCCTAAATCATCTGTAATGACTTGTGCACCTGTTAAGATTGCTAAGTCTTCTAACATTGCTTTGCGACGATCACCAAATCCTGGTGCTTTAACTGCTACTGCTGTAAAAGTACCTCTCATACGGTTTAATACAATATTAGTTAATGCATCGCCTTCTACTTCATCTGCTACAATTAAAATTGGACGATTAGATTGAACCACTTGTTCTAATAAAGGTAAAATATCTTGGAAAGAAGAAATTTTCTTATCAGTAACTAAAATATATGGGCGTTCTAACTCCGCAATCATTTTATCTGAGTCAGTGACCATATATGGTGATTGGTAACCTCTATCAAATTGCATACCTTCTACAACTTCTAATTCAGTATTGAAACCATTAGATTCTTCTATAGTAATAACACCATCGTTGCCCACTTTTTCCATAGCTTCTGAAATATATTTACCAATTTCTTCATCTGCTGCAGAAATGGCACCTACTTGAGCAATTTCATTTTTATTTTCTACTTTTTGAGAAATTTCATGTAAAGCTTCAACTGCTACTTGAACTGCTTTATCAATACCTTGTCTTAAACCTACAGGGTTTGCACCACTAGTTACGTTTTTTAGACCTTCTTGAATCATTGCTTGTGCTAATACTGTTGCAGTGGTAGTACCATCACCAGCAATTTCATTTGTTTTGTTAGCTACTTCTTGAACTAATTTGGCACCCATATTTTCATATGGATCTTCTAACTCAATTTCTTTTGCAATTGTGACCCCATCATTTGTAATTAATGGCGCTGTATATTCTTTATCTAATACAACATTGCGTCCTTTTGGTCCAATTGTCACTTTCACGGCATTTGCCAATTTATCTACACCACGTAACATTGCTTGACGTGCGTCTTCTGAGAATTTTAAATCTTTAGCCATTATGTCTAACCTCCAGTATTGTCAATCTTCTTACTTTTTTATAATACGTTTATTTTATGCTTCAATAATTGCTAAAATGTCATCTTCATTTAATACGATGTATGTTTCATCGCCACGTTTAACTTCTGTTCCTGCATATTGTTGGAATACAATTGTATCCCCTTCTTTTACTTCAGGAGCAACTCTAGAACCATCATCTAATAAGCGCCCTTTTCCGACTGCTTTAACGATGCCTTCATTTGATTTTTCTTTAGCACTATCTGTTAATACGATACCACTTTTAGTTGTTTGTTCTTGTTCTTTTCTTTCAATAATCACACGATTTCCTAATGGTTTAAGCATGATTGTTCCTCCTTGTTGAGTACGAATTTTAGCACTTAAACTTTTAGAGTGCTAAACTACTTTTATAATAATCAAATTTGGTCAATATTTCAAGCAGGACGTCTTTGAATTTATTTTGTACATAATGATTTTTTACGATAAAATAAACTATAAACAGAAAATCGGAGGTCCAATATGAAAAGATTTTGGGTGTCATTATTAACAGTATTAATTTATGCCTTAGCTCAATTTTTACCAGGCATGTTATTACGAAGTGGATTAATCCAACCAGAAAAAGGTATGGAAACAACTCAATTTATGATATATACACAAGTATCATTATTTATAGTCGCAGCTATATTAATCATATTAATTAACTTATATATTAAAAATCCTACTCGTCTCGAAGCAGGTGTTAAAGAATCCAAACGCTACATCATCAGTTGGGCATTACTTGGATTTTGTATCGTCATGGTATATCAAGTTGTTGTGAGTTTAATTTACACACTTGTTTTAGGACAACAACAACAAAGTCCTAATACTGAGCGATTAATGGCTATTGCTAAACAAATGCCAGTCTTTATTATATTAATTTCAGTTGTTGGTCCAATTTTAGAAGAGTTTGTATTTAGAAAGGTGTTATTTGGTGAATTATACAACGCTATCAAAGGTAATCGTATCGTTGCCTTTTTAATAGCTTCTATTGTAAGTTCACTTCTTTTTGCATTAGCACATAATGACATTAAATTTTTACCTATGTATTTCGGTATGGGAATGTTATTCTCATTAGCTTATACATATACAAATAGAATTGCTGTACCAATTGTCATTCACATGTTACAAAACGGTACTGTTGTCATTATGCAAGTCTTCGGTGGTGAAGCACTTAAAAAAGTACAAGAACAAGCCAACTTTATCATCCATCTTATATTGAATTAAATATAAATTAATAGAGCCAGTCACATTTTCAGTGATTGGCTCTATTTTTTAATATCATTTTATTGTGCACCTTCATCTTGCTTTCGTCGTTTTAACAGATATGCAATGATTACACCAATGAAAATGGCAATAATACTTGTACCTAACGTCATTAATAATCGATTTGTTTTCTGCTCTTTTTGATAACTTTCTTTCTGTTGATTTGATGTACTTATTTTATCATCGCTATGATTTTCAAAAGAACTTTTATCACTCGATTCTTTATCTTCAGGTTTCTTTAAATCAGGCATTGATCCTATATCGCCTGTTATTAAAGCTAGAACTTGATCATCTAAGTTTTTATAGTACTTCTTTGAATCCAATGGGTTAAAATACTGAAATCTAAAATAATTAGATGATTGTTGTAATGAATTTAAATATTGATTTCCACTAAACGTTTCTTTTCTAAAAATATTGTAAATATCCCTATCTGAAATAGCACCATTAGAATTATCAAGTTGATGAATTTGATTAATCACAAATGGGTTATATTTGTATGAACCTTCTGCTAAAGAATTAAACCTTCTTATTAGCGACTGCTGATTTGATGTACGCTCAAAGCCTTTTTGATTGTTGAAAATTGATTCCGGTCTTTGCCACATAAAACGATTACTATCATAATTAGATGTATTAGATTGTGACTGATCGTATGAATTTGATTTCCGCACTGGTCCTAAAACTTGATTTTGAGAGTCGTATCGAGGCATTAATTGCACAGAATTATGATTAGAATTCTGATATTGGCTATTGCTCACGTTATTATTATTTGCATTTTGCCAATGATTGGGTCTTTGATTATTTGATTGACCATGATGAGTCGAACCTGTTCCATTGGCTTGATGATTTGAATTATTTTCACCGGGATATTGTGAGTTTCCATCTTGAGATGACTGCTGACCTTGATTTATAGGTGGTTGCTGATTGCTTGGTTTTTGATGTTGATGATGAGTTTGTCCTGAACCTGGTTGCGTGCTTGGTTTATCATTGTTTTGATTAGAATCTGGTTTGTCTTGATTGTTAGATCCATTGGGTTTGTCTTGACCATTTTGGTTAGACCCTGGTTTATCTGGATTGGTTTGTCCATTTTGATTGGAATTAGAACCATCATCTTTATCATTTGGCTTGTCATCTGGCTTAGTACTTGGATTATCTTGATTTGAGTTTGAATCTTGATTACTATCTGATCCATCATTTTGGTCATCATTTGGTTTATCTTGATTATTATCAGTCTGATCCTGATTATCTTGATTCCCAGGCTTATCATTATTATCAGAAGTACCATTGTTTGAATCAGTGTTATCATTTGAATTTGAACCATCATTTTGTCCCGAATTTGGGGTGTCATCTTTACTACCATCAGATGTATTACTACTATTATCAGGATTAGTTTGATCTTGGTCAGATTGATTTGAGTCACTTTGATTAGAATCAGAAGATTGAGATGTATCCTTTTTATCATCAGTTGATGGTTCAGCATTATTTTTATCATTGTTGTTCTGATTTGAATCATTTGTTTGAGTTGTATCTGATTGAGGTGGCTTATTTGAATTTTCAGCCGCAAAAACCGACGGACTTAGAAATGATGTGCTTAATATTAATGCAAATCCAGGTAACATTAATTTATGTTTTAACTTTTTCTGCATCAAAAGTCACCTCCTATTATTATTTCTTTACTAAATCAAGTATATATAAAGTAACCAAATAATGCATTGATATATGTTTATTGATAAAAAATATTAATATTTTTGAAATTTTCCAGTAATTATTAGTTTACTTTATCGAGTATAATATTTATACTAAAGATACAAATAGTTATTAACTATAACAAAGGAGATTGAATATGGGTTTATTTAATAAAAAGAACAATGACGTTTCATTTAACGATGCTATGGAGCAAAGACGTACAATATACAATTTAGAAAGTACTATTTCAATTGAAGATTCAGAGTTAGAAGAGTTAATTGCACATGCAGTTAAACATGTACCTTCAGCATTCAATTCTCAATCTACTCGTATCGTTTTATTATTAAATGATAAAAATGAAAAATTCTGGGAAAACACGAAAGCTATTTTAAAAGAAACAATGGGTCCAGATCGTGATTTTGAACCTACACGTCAAAAAATTGATAACTTCAAACATTCATATGGAACTATTCTTTACTATGAAGATCAAGATGTTATTACAGGATTACAAGAAAAAATGCCAAACTTCTATGACAATTTTGAAATTTGGTCTAATCAAACAAATGCAATGCATCAATATGCCATTTGGACTGCATTAGCTACTAAAGGTATTGGCGCTTCATTACAACATTATAATCCAATCGTTGACGAAGCAACTGCAAATGAATTTGGCATTCCAAAAACATGGAAATTAGTAGCTCAAATGCCTTTTGGTAATGTTCGTGAGCAAGCTGGTGAAAAAGATATTAAACCAGTTGAACCTCGTTTCCTTATTAAAAAATAATTGATTGAATTTAACACTGAGTGGGCGTAAATTTCTTACAGAAATTACCCCACTTTTTTGCTATCTAGATATAATTTTAGTATCTTATAATTAATCAATTAAGAGGAGTGATATATATGAAAGTTCAACTATTTCAAATATATATCGAATATGGTCAATCTGAGAAAAATATGGCAAAAATTGAACAATGGTTTGAAGATAAATTAGAAAACGACACAGACGTTGTAGTAATCCCTGAAATGTGGAACAACGGCTATGCATTAGAGAAATTAAATGATCTAGCGGATGATAACTTAAAAATTAGTTTGCCATTTATTACAAATCTAGCGCAAAGGTATCAAGTTGATATTGTTGCTGGCTCTGTATCAAATAAAGTTGATCAATCTATTTATAATACAGCATTTACAGTATTATCTAATGGTAATTGTATAAATGAATATAATAAAATCCATTTAGTTCCAATGTTAAGAGAACCCGATTTCATGTCACCAGGTGTGAATGTTCCTGAACCCTTTGCTTTATCTGATGGCACTTTGGCTACTCAAATTATATGCTATGATCTTAGATTTCCAGAATTACTACGATACCCCGCTCGTAGTGGCGCAAAAGTAGCATTTTATGTTGCACAGTGGCCAACAGTAAGATTAAATCATTGGCTCGCTTTACTAAAAGCACGAGCAATTGAAAATGACATGTTCATTATCGGTACAAATAGCTGTGGCAATGATGGTCAAACAGATTATGCTGGGCATTCAATTGTCATCAATCCTAATGGCGAAATTATTGGAAGTTTAAATAGCGAAGAGGATTCTTTAACTGTAAATATAGATATTAATGAAGCTATAGAACAACGCCAATCAATTCCAGTATTTGATAATCTTAAACTTGATTTATATAAATAGAAATTGAATCTTTCCCACTCGATGCAATTTAATTGAGTGGGTTTTGTTGTATATAAGAATAAGCCGTGAGCTTGGGAGGGGCTCACGGCTTTTGATAACTTATTATTAAGGGAATGTTTTTACAGTTATTTTTTCAATCTATTTTTTGGGGATGTTATTAATTATGAAAAAATTTTAGTGAATTTATCTCTTTTTATAATGATAAATTGAATGTTGTTTTACGATAGCTTACATGTTAGAAAAATACCTAGTTAAAGGTAGCTAAGAATAATACGTAACACTGAGTCCAAGGAAAACTACAGTCATATTAGTAAATGTTTGGTCACCTACTAATGTTGCAAGTTATTAAGTTGGGATGGCTTAATAACTCACCTATTATACGAAGAAAACAAAGTTACAATGAATTTCTACTATTATTTAGTGAATTTTTTTACTGTATCCAAAATCCATTTTACAAAATCACCAATTGTTGAAATGATATCTGCAGTCATTGAAATCACTCCTTCCATTTGAATTATTGTAAATCCTAAATACTCATCTTAACTAACTTGAAAAAATTATTTTTGGAATTTTTTCACAGTGTTAATGATTAATTTTACTAAATCACCGATTGTTGAAATGATATCTGCTGCCATTGAAATCACTCCTTCCTTCTAGTAATGGAACTAGAATTACTTTGACAAATAATTCTAATAAGTAGATTAAGCAAATTTTCAACTCTATTTCCATCACATCTCTGTGATATGAGTCTATTAAAACATGGTTATACCTCTTTGACTTAAAAAATTCCTAACTCGCAATATTTTATACTAAACTGTAAGCCTTTTTATGATAAAATACTTTTTAGAAAGTACATTATACAGTTAAGTATTTATTTTTGACAGTTAGGCATAAAACACAAAATAAGTTGCACAAAATTGTATAATGATACTTAAGGAGAGTAGTGAACAAGTGAAAATAATAGATACAAAAATTGATCAATTTGCCAACTACTTACAACGTAGAAATAACTTGGATCGCATACAATTTCTAAAAGTTCGTTTAGGTATGCAAGTTGTAGTAAGTAACATAGCGAAATTTATAGTAACATATGGGTTAGCGATAATATTTCATATTTTCTGGTATACGTTAACTATGCATTTAGCATATATGATTTTAAGGTTTTACGCGCATGGCGCACATGCTAAATCATCTTTACTATGTCATATTCAAAACATCATTATTTTTCTATTGATGCCATGGCTTATCGTATATTTATCAATTGGTAAATTTGAAATGCTTATCTTTGCATTAATTGGTTACTTAATAGTAATTATCTATGCACCTGCTGCAACAAAGAAACAACCTATACCTAAACGCTTAGTGAAAAAGAAAAGAATACTCTCCATTGCAGTTTACATGTTATTAGTCATAATATCGTTTATAATTAAAGAACCATATTCACAATTAATTCTATTTGGAATTATTGTTGAATCAATTACATTATTACCTATCTTTTTCCCTAAGGAGGATTAACATTATGGAATTTTTAGTCAATTTATTTTTTAAATTTTTCACTTCAATCATGGAATTCGTTGGTTTTGTAGCTGGTTATAGTCCATGTACTAACTTCTTTGATGAACCCGAAGTACCTAGCGAATTAACTAAAATATACGAATAACATCATTTAATTTAGAAAGCGTGTATTAAATGGAATTAATCAATAATATACCGTTTGCTATTTTGCAATTAATTTTATACTTTTGGGTTACAAAATTAATATCGTTTATCAAATATACAAGAAGAGATTATTTTATCATCACAGGGATTATAATCTCTTCTCTTGTATTATACGAATTATTTGGTACGAAATCTTTACTTTTTGTAGTTATATCTAGCTTAATTTTCTTATATAGGAAAATTAAATTTTATTCTATTTTGGCTGTTTTAATTACTTCATTGATAATGTATTTGAGCAACTTCACTACTTTAGTATTGTACGTAACGGTTTTAGATAAAATCACTAATACATATATATTACTTACAATATACATGTTAGTATTTTTTATAGTTTCTTTGATAACTTCTCTAATTCTGAGATTTTTATTACAAAAACTAAAAACATCATACCTTTCGATGAATAAAACATATAATATCATTATCGCTTTAGTATTAATAATATCGTTCGTATTTTTTTACTCTTATTCTTTAGTCAATACTTCTGCATTCGAAAGCTTAAGAAGTTATGGAATCATTTTTGTTGGTTTAATTATCTTTTTAAGCATCATTATTTTCATTCTTTCAATGTTCACTTTACGTGAAATGCGTTATAAACGTAATCTTCAAGAGATTGAAACGTATTACGAATATACTTTAAAAATTGAATCTATTAATAATGAAATGCGTAAGTTTCGACATGACTATGTCAATATTCTATCAACGATGTCTGAATTTATTCGTGAAGACGATATGCCAGGCTTACGTCAGTACTTCAACGAACAAATTGTACCGATGAAAGATAACTTAGAAACACGTTCCCTTAAACTTAACGGTATTGAGAAGCTCAAGGTGCGTGAAATCAAAGGGCTTATTACGACGAAGATTCTTCAAGCTCAAGAAAAAGAAATCGCGATTAGTATTGAAGTCCCTGATGTGATTGAACGCATTGATATGAATACGATAGAACTAAGTCGTATTATTGGTATTACGTTGGATAATGCGATTGAGGCATCAGAATCATTAGAAGATGCCCTTATTCGTATCGCCTTTTTCAAAGAGGATGAATCTGTAACGCTTATTATCATGAATAAATGTAAAGATAGTATTCCTCGTGTTCATGAACTTTTTGAAGAAGGATTTTCTACAAAAGGTGATAATCGAGGTTTAGGGTTATCTACACTTAAAGAAATCACTGATAATAATGATAATGTATTATTAGATACAGTCATTGAAAATGGCTTTTTTGTTCAAAAAATTGAAATTATCGATAAAGAATCATAAGGATGTGAAATCATGAAAATATTCATTTGCGAAGATGATCCAAAACAACGAGAAAATATGGCTTCCATTATTAAAAATTACATTATGATTGAAGAGAAGCCTATGGAGCTTGCTCTCGCAACTGATGATCCTTATGAAGTGCTTGAGCAATCCAAAAATATGAATGACATCGGTTGTTATTTCTTAGATATACAACTTGAAGCAGATATAAATGGTATTAAATTAGGTAGTGAAATTCGAAAACATGATCCTGTAGGTAATATCATTTTTGTAACAAGCCATAGTGAATTAACGTATCTCACTTTCGTTTATAAAGTCGCTGCAATGGATTTTATATTCAAAGATGATCCTGCAGAACTGAAAACACGTATTATCGATTGTTTAGAAACAGCTCACACAAGACTCAAATTATTATCCAAAGAAAGTAATGTAGAAACAATTGAGTTGAAACGTGGTAGTAATTCAGTTTATGTACAATATGACGATATCATGTTTTTTGAATCATCTAGTAAATCACATCGTTTAATTGCACATTTAGATAATAGACAAATCGAATTTTATGGTAACCTTAAAGAATTAAGTCAATTAGATGACCGTTTCTTTAGATGTCATAATAGCTTTGTGATTAATCGGAGAAATATTGAATCCATTGATTCTAAAGAGCGTATTGTCTATTTTAAAAATAAAGAACACTGTTATGCATCTGTTCGTAATGTCAAAAAGATATAATTCCATTATTAATATAAATAAACAACCATCCGTTAGTCTTAAACGGATGGTTGTTCTATTATGCATGATCAATTTCATCTAAAGTAGGAATACTGTCAATGGCACCATATTTTGTCGTTACTTTTGCTGCTACAAGATTACTGAAATGTAAGATTGCTTCACCTTGTTGTTTAAACAATCTCTCTATAGACATATCTTGATGAGTTAATATTTGACTTATCACGGCTCCTATAAAGGCGTCTCCAGCACCAGTCGTATCGATGGCTTTGACTTTAAAGCCTTCATGATGTTTTACTGTCCCATCTTTTAAATAAATTGAGGCACCTTTAGCACCTTGCGTATAAATTACCGCTTCAACATGACCTACAAATAGCGATGCAATCGCTTTAGATTCATCATGCTCTCCCGTAATAAATTCAAGCTCTTCATCTGAAACTTTAATAACATGTGCTTTAGGTATAAATGTCAGTATAGCGTTACGACAATCCTCTTCATTATCCCATAAAGGCAATCGGACATTAGGATCAAAAACAATAGTTCCTTGTTGCTGTTCAAATTTCTCAACCATTGCTAAATGTGCTTGTTTCATTGGGCTATCTATTAAATCAACAGAGCAAAAATGTAAAATATCACCCTTACCCATGTCTATATCTTCAATATTTTGAGCTTCATATAACATATCTGCAGATGGTTTTCGATAAAATGAAAAATCTCTTTGCCCATCTGCCTTTAAACTTACAAAAGCAAGTGCTGTATTCGCCTCATTTGTTCTTTTAATATAACCAGTACCAATACCAATATTTTGTAGTGTTTCAACGATAATATCTCCAAATGCATCATTGCCAAGTTGCGTAATCATTTCAGCTTGTGCACCTAACTTTTGTACTGTACAAGCAACGTTACAAGGTGCACCACCTACTTGACGTGAAAATTGTTCCACGTCTTTAAGTGCAGTATCAGTTACTGTTGGCATAAAATCGATTAGCGCTTCACCAATTGCGAATAAACGTCTCATGAAAGATCACCTTTCAAATTATATTTCGTAAATTGTAAATAAACTTGTCCTGATTCAGTAGAAGTTTTAATACCGGTTGCTTCTTCCACAGGGAATATTCTTGAAGTTAATACACGTTCACCATCATTACAGAAAATTTCTATACTTGATGTATCTACAAATATGCGTAACTGAGTTAGTGTTGAATCCAATTTTGTACTACGTGTAGTACCTTCCACATTACCTGGTAACAAACCACTATCAGTTCGATCAAGCGTCACTTTATTGTCACGCTTATTATAAGAAATCATTGTCGATTGATATCTTGATGTTCTTAACTCAAAATAAACTTCAGAAGCATCATTTTCTAAAATATCAATGATTAATTCGTACTGTTTACCCTCATAAGGATGTAACTTCGTTGTAAATTTATTAGCGTAACCTAAAGCAGTTTCTTTGTTATATCTTAATTTTTCTAGACTTTGAATAGGTCTTTGTTTCAACTTACCGTTTTCAACAGTTAATACTCTTGGAATAGTTAAACAATGTGCCCAACCTTCTTCATCTGTAGGATATGTTGTTTCTGGTAATCCCATCCAACCAATTAAGATACGTTGACCATTTTTATCGAGAAATGTTTGTGGAGCATAAAAATCAAAACCTCTGTCTAATTCTAAAAATGATTGATGATCAAACTCTAAAGTATCTAGATTTAAATCACCCATGATATAGCCAGATTGATAAATATTACGATATTTATCTTCCTCACTATCAATGCCTTGTGGACAGAACATAATGATATCATGGCCATCCAGTTCAAAATAGTCAGGACACTCCCACATATAACCAAATTGGTTTAATGATGTTTTAATTTCTCCTTGGAAATGCCAATTCACAATATCTTTCGAGCTATATAATAATAATCTACCAAATTCATCCATAGTTTGGGCACCCAAAATCGCATAATATTGGTCCTCAATTTGAAATACTTTTGGATCTCTAAAATGACTTGTATAGCCTTCAGGTTGTTGGCTAATAACAGGTTTAGGAAACTTCTCTACTGAACCGTCAGCTTTCATTCTAGCTATCATTTGTGATGAATGTCTTTCCCAATTATGATCACGGTGATTTCCAGTGTACATATAATATAAATGACCTTGAAATTCAAAAGCACTTCCACTATAAACACCATGACTATCAAATTTGGTATCTGGACTTAGTATGACTCCTTGAGGTTCGAAGTGAACCAAGTCGTCACTCGTATAATTAAACCAATATTTCAAACCATGTACTGCGCCTAATGGGAACCATTGATGTGAGACATAATACTTTCCATTAAAATAAATTAAACCATTGGGATCATTTAATAAACCCGTTTCTGGTTGAATATGGAAAGTTTGTCTATACGGAGATAATTGTACTTGTTGTTTTAAATTTAATAATTTATCGCTATCAACCTCTTCTATTCGTTGATAACGTTCTTCTTTAGTCCATTCAGTCATTCATATCCCCCTATTTTATAATAATCGTTTAAGTAAATGGGGTTAAGTTTATAAATAATAAAGAACCCTTGATACATATACTTATGTTTAAGCATGATGTTTGCACCTAAGATCGAAACTTTATGCTATATCATACACGTTCATGTAAATGTATGTCTTTATACTTGTTCTCCCCAACTTGCATTGTCTATAGAATTTGTTTTCTAAATTCTATAGACATGAGTCCCTTGACCTAGTAAGTATGATGTTTATATTTTATCATTTATACTGGTATCGGTTCCATATAAATTGAATATATTCTTTATAATTTCACTGGTATCACGATGGATTCTTCAATAGATTCTCCCTTAATCAATTGTCTAACTTCAAGCATCGCACGTTGTCCCGCTTCATAATAATTAAACTGTATTGTTCGAATAATTGGAGAAACAATTTGTGTCATAGGATCTCCACCAAATCCATGAATTATTGTTGGTTTTAATAATTGATCTGAATTAAAACGATATTTATGAATTGCCAACGCAATGGCATCAGTCGCACCAATAATGACGTCAGCATCATTAATCTTTGTTAACGTTTGCTTAATATCTTTTAATGCTTCTTCATATTTAAATGAGGTTTCAAATATATCTGGTTTAATTTGATATTTTGATAAGCCATCGATTAAACCACTTTTCCTATGTACACCTACCGCAATATCTTTCTCAGTAACACTAAAAAATACAACACGTCGCGGTTGTCTTTGACCTACCCACTCACCCACTTTTAATCCTGCTTGATAATCATCATGCGTGATGCTATGTAAACCAGGATATGCTTGTCCAACAATAATGACAGGTACATTAGCTTTATCAATCACTTCCAAATGTTTATCAGTAATATCAGTTGCCATTAAAATAATTGCATCTACTTTACTACGAGATAACGTTTCAATGGCTTCAATTTCTGCTTCCATATGTAATCCAGTATAGTTAAGTAACAGTTGATAGTTATGTTGTTGACATTGATTTACGATACCCTTCACTGTTTCATCAACAGCATAAGAGTTCATCCTTGGAATGATAGCACCTATAATACGTGTTTGAGTTGCTCTTAAACTTTGCGCGAATTGATTCGGTTGGTAGTCATGTTCATTAATGATCCTACTTAGTTTCAAACGTGTCTTTGGACTGACAGATCCATTATTTAAATACCTAGAAACCGTACTCTTTGATACTCCTGCTAATTTTGCGATATCCGATATATTTTTCATAAAAGTTACTCACCCATCATATTTTGGAAAACTTATATCTATTCTATCATAAATGTAATCGCTTAAAATACTAATTTCTAGTTGAATAAATAGAAAAAGAGCACCCATGATGGATGCTCTATCTATATTTATCATTATTTTACGCCTTTTGTACAGTAATTGTCCAAGACGCATCACCAAGTTGTTCATAATTAGTAACAGGGTAACCATTTTCTGCCGCCCAATTAGGGATTGCCTCAGTCGCCTGTGTACAATCAAAATCAATTTTTAATTCATCACCAGAATCTAATTCAGTCATTTTCTTTTGAGCTTCTATTAAAGGGAAAGGACAAACCATACCAACTGTGCCTAATTCATATACCATAATAACTCCTCCTTAAGTCGTTTGTGTTTGTTGTTTTTTAGTCGATTGTTGTAGTTGTTTCATTGGCTTAATAAAAATAAAGTAACTCATAAACCATACACCTAGAATCATTGAACCTAGACCAATCCAGCCTTGCCAACTCATTGTCGCCGTTTCAACTAAGCCATTACCGATTGAACAACCACCTGCAACAGAGGCTCCAAAGCCCATTAAAATGCCACCAATTGCACTATTTCTAATTGTTTTCTTATCTGGTAAACGCCATTTAAATTCTTTTGATCCTTTAGCAGCAATGTAAGAACCTAGGAATATACCTATAACTAAAAATGCGCCCCAATCAATGAGTTGTGTATTTCCAGTAATTAAGAAATTAACAATATTTGCTGAAGGTGTCGTAATTCCTAATCCATAATCTCTACCAGTAGAACTACTCATTGGCCAAGCTAATAAAGCGATTAAACCAACTGCAATAGCCGCTACAAACGGATGATATCTTCTTTCAAATAAATAATGTCTTACGCCTGAATACTTCTGTTTTAATTTAGGGACTGCTACTTTAGGCTTTTTAAGTGTTTTTGTCACTAATATTAAAGTAATTAACGTTATTAGTATTACTAAAATCCAATTGGGAATATGCAATGTATCTGCCATACTTGCATTGACATTTGTAGGTTGATTAATTACTTTTAGGACTGGTGACAAAACACCTGTCTTAGTAATTGCACTTGTTAATGCATATAAAATGAGTGCAACCCAACTACCTATTAAACCTTCTCCTGCTCTATAATATGTTCCAGTAGCACAACCACCTGCTAATACAATACCTATGCCAAAGACAAAAGAACCAATGATTGTACCAACAATTGGAAATGTGTGTGCTGGAACATTTACTATACCTAAACTTGTTAATATTAATAAACCAATACTTTGAACTGTAATAGCAACAAGCAATGCATAGAACATTTTATTACTTTTTTGAACATACATATCTCTAAAACCGCCTGCTAAGCAAAAGCGTGTTCGTTGCATTACAAATCCTAATAGTACGCCGACGATCAAACCGCTTATAATCATCCAAACCACGTTATCACCCTTTTCCGATATAAATACTAAGTTATTTTACAGGATAAAGTGTTATATTTCAAGTTCACTATCATAATATGTTTCTTAATTCTACACATTTATCAATGAAATGCTTTATTTAAAATAAAAAAAGAGTACATCTCGATAAGATGTACTCTTGCTCATCACTTTTTAAAGTGCTTGTATTTCATCGATATAATGAACTAATGCTTGCAATTCATTTGCTTTAAAATGACTAAATTTATACCAAGTTTGGTTATAGTAAATCAATAATTTATGTCCCAGTAACCCCTTACGTATTTGGTAACGAATAATTTTTTTAACATCAATATCTAAATTTAGAGGATTATGATTTGTATAATAGGACTTGAACACTAATGTATGACCGTTCAATACCAATTGTCCTGGAATGTATATTAATGTAGGTAAATGTGCTTTATACATACACCCTATTTGAATCAATACTTTATCATTCATAAAAAGTCCCTCCAAATGATCAATATGCTATTTCATTGATTCATCATAATTTCTCATAAAGAAAAGTAAGGACTGTAATTCAATACCTAAATCAATATGATGTACTTGTACATCAGTTGGCGTACTCACTCTCGCTGGTGTAAAATTCATAATACCTTTAATACCAGATTCAACCAGCTCATCTGTAACACTTTGGGCAACCTGTTCAGGTGTTGTAAGAATGACTACATCAATATCTTGATTTGATAACGTATGTTTTAAAGTCTTGCTATCTTTTACAACAACACGGCCTACTTGTTCGCCGATGACATCTTGATTTACATCAAATGCTTCTGTAATGGTCATTTCATCGTGAATTGAGAAGTTATATGTTAATAATGCTCGACCTAAGTTACCCACACCAACAATTGCAATTTTAATATCATTGCTACCACTAATTTCAGCTTTGAAAAATTCAATTAAACTATCTATATTATAGCCATATCCTTTTTTACCTAATTCGCCAAAATATGAAAAATCTCTACGAATCGTAGCTGAATCTATTTGTAATGCTTCGCTAATAGCTTTAGAATTAACACGGTCAATACCTTTAGATTTTAGATTACTCACAAATCTATAATATAACGGTAAACGTTTTAAAGTTGCTCGAGGAATTTTAACGTTACTTGCCATTTTATTTGTCTCCCTTCGACGCTAAACGGTTTTAATTTTATGTATATATGTTTGCAACAATAAAAATCCAAATAATTGTTCACAATGAATACTTGCTAATTATACATTAATAAAATTTAAAAATAAATATCCTAGTTTCAAGACACAGCTTAATACTGTAAAATAAATATTAATATGATAAACAAAACATTTAAACATATCAAACTATATGTATAGTTTATAATGATATCGCATATTTAGAAAGGTGAAGTCGGATGATACTTTTACAACTTAATGACATCTCTAAATCGTTCGATGGTGAAGATATCTTTACTAACGTTGATTTTGAAGTGAAAACAGGTGAACGAATAGGCGTTGTTGGACGAAATGGTGCCGGTAAATCAACACTTATGAAAATCATTGCTGGCGTTGAAGATTATGATAGTGGTCACATTTCAAAGATTAAAAATCTTAAGATGGGCTATTTAACACAACAAATGACGTTGGACTCTAACGCCACTGTGTTCGAGGAAATGTCAAAACCATTTGAACATATTAAAAATATGGAACTATTAATCAAACGTGAAACAGATTGGTTAGCTGCCCATGCAAATGAGTATGATACACCTACTTATCAATCACATATGGAAAAATATGAATCTTTATCAAATCAATTTGAGCAATTAGAAGGTTATCAATATGACAGTAAAATTAAAACAGTTCTTCATGGATTGAATTTTAATGAAGATGACTTTAATAAGCCTATTAATGACTTTAGTGGTGGTCAAAAAACACGATTATCACTTGCACAAATGTTGTTAAATGAACCAGATCTATTATTACTTGATGAACCTACCAACCATCTTGATTTAGAAACTACAAAATGGTTAGAAGATTATTTGCGTTACTTTAAAGGCGCAATTGTCATTATAAGTCATGATAGATATTTCTTAGACAAAATCGTTACACAAGTTTATGACGTCGCTTTAGGTAGTGTTAAACGATATATTGGTAATTATGAACAATTTATTCAACAGCGAGATAAATATTATGAAAAACGTATGCAAGAATATGAAAAACAACAAGAAGAAATTAAACGGTTAGAAACATTTGTAGAAAAAAATATCACAAGAGCTTCTACAAGTGGAATGGCAAAGAGCCGTCGTAAAACATTAGAAAAAATTCAGCGTATTGATAAACCAATGATTGATGCTAGAAGTGCTAACATTCAATTTGGATTTGATAGAAATACCGGAAATGACGTCATGCATATCAAACAATTAGAAATTGGTTATGATGATACACCTATTACTAAACCTATTAATTTGGAAGTATCCAAAGGTGATCACATCGCTATTATTGGGCCAAATGGTGTCGGTAAAACCACTTTAATTAAAACCATTGCTCAAAGACAACGTCCACTCGGTGGCGAAGTCACATTTGGTGCTAATTTACAAATAGGTTACTATGACCAAAAACAAGCTGAATTCAAATCAAATAAAACCATTTTAGATTATGTTTGGGACCAGTATCCAAATATGAACGAAAAAGATATTCGAGCAGTATTAGGCCGTTTTTTATTCGTACAAGACGACGTCAAAAAAATTATCAATGATTTATCTGGTGGCGAAAAGGCAAGATTACAATTAGCCTTGTTAATGTTGCAACGTGATAATGTACTTATTTTAGATGAACCTACCAATCACCTCGATATAGATTCGAAAGAAATGTTAGAACAAGCTTTAGAACATTTTGCAGGTACTATTATCTTTGTATCCCATGATAGATACTTCATCAATCAATTAGCCAATAAAGTATTTGACCTAGATCATGATGGTGGAAAAATGTATCTTGGTGATTATCAATATTATATTGAAAAAACAGAAGAAGCTGCAGCCTTAAAAGCTAAAGCAGAGAGTGAAATTGAGTCTGCAAATCACTCAAATACTAAACATACTACAGCGTCATCATATGAAAACCAAAAGCAGCGTCGTCGCGAACAACGCAAAATAGAACGTGAAATCGAGCAACGTGAAGCCATCATCGAATCATGTGAAGCAAAGATCGAAGACATTGATCATCAACTTACACAACCCGATGTTTATAGCGATCCTGTAAAATCCAATGAACTAGCTGAATTAAAATCGAATACCGAACAAGAATTAGAACAAGCAATGCTTGAATGGGAAGAATTACAAGAAAAATTATAAATAACTATTATTTTTCCAGACACTAGAAAGTAGATTTTCTACTTTTTAGTGTCTTTTTTCTGATTTTTAATTGATTATTATTAACATTCATTTTCGCCTATCTGATGGCTATCCACAGAGTTATCCTAGTTATCCACAGGTAATATGTAACTAAATTTTAGAGTTATTCAGATAAAAATTTGCTATATCCACAAAAATTAACACCACTTATCCACAAGTTGTGCACTTATTGTTGATAAGTACGCATGTTCCCTATTGACATATCTTCTGACTTCTCATTTTTATCATTGATTGTTTCAAATTAAATGATATGAAATAATTAAAAAAACAATACATTAAGGAGTTTTTAAATGAATGACCCACAGTTATTTTTATTATTTGTTTTAGGCGTTATTATATTAACCACAGTCGTTAGTATCATTACTTCTATCATTAATAGACGACAGTTCATTAATAAAATTAACGGCTTATGGTCTAATCAAGAAAAGTTAGAAAAATTTATCAGGCCAAATGCGAAATATGATTATCAATTTCAAACCTATTTTGATAACTATGATGATCGTCAACTAATTGATAACAAGACATGGTCTGACTTAAATATGGATGCATTATTTCAAAGTATGAATTTCAATTTCACAGCACTTGGGGAGATGCGTTTATATGCAACATTACGTAGAATGTTTAAAATGAACAATAAAATATTACTCAATCGTTTTAAAGAAGATACTTCTTTTAGGAATCAGGTTTCATTACGGTTAGGTCTAGTTGGTAAAAGTGTCTATCCACATTTTCCCGATCAACTCACACCTATTAAATGTCAAAAAATATTTATGCTAGCCCCCTTATTACCAATAATCGCTTTAATTTATACGTGCTTTGATGCGTCAAATGGTATTCTGTTATTCATCATGGCATGTGTGATTAATATCATTTTATCGGTCAGTTTAAAACGAACTTATGAACAAGATTTAAAAACCATTTTTTATACTGCTAATATTTTAAAGCAGTGTAAAAATCTTACTGATATAGAGGGAACACCGCAAATAGACGTTAATTTCAATCACTTTAAAACTGCAAGATATTTAAGTGGCATATTAGCTAAAGTCGAAAGCGTTGACTTTGCATCAGCCTTTGTTTTATTAATTAAAACTATATTTATGTTAGATTATCTTATTTTTCACACGATTCAACATAGTTACTATAAATATTTAGATGAAGTATTAAAATGCTACGATTATATTGGCCAATTAGATAATCATTATGCAATTGCCTTATACCAAGAGACATTAGAAGCATACTGCGAACCTGAAATAATTCAAAATAGTAATACTCAACAGCAATTATGTGAGTTTAATCAACTTGTACATCCATTAATTAACAATGCTGTTCCAAATGATTTAAATCTCAATCGAAATATTTTATTAACCGGTTCGAATGCATCTGGTAAATCAACCTTCATGAAGACTGTTGCGCTTAATCTTATTTTGGCTCAAACAATTAACACTGCAACAGCCACTCAATTTAAATATGTACCTGGATTAGTCTACACGTCTATGGCTAATGCAGATGATGTCTTATCAGGAGATAGCTATTTTATGGCTGAATTGAAATCCATTCGCCGTTTATTCAATATTTCAACGGATAATCAAGTATACTGTTTCATTGATGAAATCTTTAAAGGAACCAATACTACAGAACGTATTGCCGCTTCTGAATCAGTATTAACTTATTTATCTCACTTGCCAAATTACTATGTATTAGCTGCAACACATGATATTGAATTATCAAATTTATTAAATATATCTTATACAAATTATCACTTTAATGAATCAATTAAAGATGATTCCATTGCGTTTGACTTTAAAATCAAACCAGGTAAAGCAAATACAAGAAATGCAATCGAATTGCTAAGATTGACACAATTCCCTACTGATATTTATGAACGTGCCAAACAACAAGTTAAGGATATATAATAAAAAGTCAGTAGTGTGAGATTCTATTTAATCTCGCATTACTGACTTTATAATTATGATAAAGATTCAATTGAAAAATCTTCAATATCGATATTATTTTGTCCATTCATTGCCATATCCCCACGAATGCCTGCTAAATACAAGAAATGACCTGCTGCACCAATCATCGCTGCATTGTCAGTACATAATTTTGGTGTAGGAATGGTTAATTGGATTTGATTATTTTCACACTGTTTAGAAATACTTTCTCTTAGTCCACGATTACTTGCTACACCACCAGCAACAATTAATCGCTTAACGTTATACGCTTTGCAAGCATGTATCGCTTTAGTTGTTAACACTTCAACAACACTATTTTGGAAGCTAGTTGCCACATTTTCTGGCACAATGTCTTGCCCTTTTTGACGTTGATTATGCAATTGATTAATAACTGCACTTTTTAGTCCACTAAAACTGAAATCATAACTTTCTTTTTCTAACCAAACTCTAGGAAATTGATACGTATCTTCACCTATAGCTGCTAATTGATCTATTTGAGGTCCACCTGGATATGGCAAGTCAATTGTACGTGCTACTTTATCATATGCTTCACCTACAGCATCATCTCTTGTTTCACCTATCACTTTAAAATGGAGATGATCTTTCATATAAACCAATTCTGTATGACCTCCTGAAACGATTAATGCCATTAATGGAAATGTTAAAGGCGTTTCTAAATGATTCGCATAGATATGTCCTGCAATATGGTGAACGGGTATTAATGGTATATCATATGCAAATGCAAGTGCTTTCGCTGCATTAATACCTATGAGTAACGCACCTATAAGTCCAGGTCCTTGCGTTACAGCGATAGCATTAATATCATTCATAGTCACATTTGCAGTTTGTAAAGCAGTGTCTATAGTCGTTGTGATTCCTTCGACATGATGACGACTAGCAATTTCAGGTACAACACCACCAAAGCGCTTATGACTTTCAATTTGGCTTAACACTGTATTGGACAATATTTCCGTACCATTTTTAATAATACTTACACTTGTTTCATCACAACTTGTCTCTATTGCTAAAATTAATGTCTGTTGATTATTCACGTAAATTCACCCACATGACTAATGCATCCTGCCCTTCTCCATAATAATTTTTTCGTTTTCCACCATATTGAAAACCTAAATTTTGATAAACATGTTGAGCCACTGTATTATCCACTCTAACTTCTAAACTCATCACTTCACATCGATGTCTCGCATAATTCATGACATATTTTAATAATAATTGTCCTAAACCATATCCTCTAAATTGCTCTGCAATCGCAACTGTGGTTATTTGTGCTTGATCAATGACAACCCATAATCCTAAATATCCAATAATCGTATGGTTAAATTCTATGACGAAATAATTAGCAAACTCATTCTTTTCAATTTCATGATAAAATGCATCGATTGACCATGAACTATCATTAAAACTAGATCTTTCAATGTCAAAGACTGCTGGAACATCATCTTTACTCATTTTTCTAATATTTAATTGTTCTTCTGTTGGTCTATCCAATTTCTTTCCGCCTCAGTTATTTTATGATATTTAGGAACAAAACTATGGATTTCAGTTGGCTGGCTAATTAAATTTTTCATGACTGATGCTTGTGGTAATTGATTAATGCCCTTAGCATCTAGCAAATGTTCTAATTTAACCGTATCTTCACCTATAAATACATGTGGTTGATCAAGTTCATGTAATTTCAGTTTCAAGTCGTTAATTGAAATATATTGATCGTCTAATACAGTTGCTAATATTCCATTTTTTCTTTGGTAAATTCCTGCATAAACCGCTTCACGTCGGGCGTCAAAAATGGGTACTAAAAGTTTGTTTTTTTCGCTAACAGTTGCTGCCAAAGCTTTTAATGAAGAAACGCCATACAATTTACAATTTAATGCATAGGCAAGTGTTTTAGCAGTCGTCACACCAATTCTTAATCCAGTATATGAACCTGGGCCTTCAGCAACTACGATGCCATCGAGATCATTTTTTGAGATACTACTTTCTTTAAATAAACGTTCAATCTCAGGCATTAATTGTACTGAATGATTCGTCTTTGAATTATTGGTTATTTCAGCTAAAACATCATTGCCATCTGTTAATGCGACAGATAAAGGCTGATTGGACGTATCTATCAATAATAATTTCATTGTTCTAACGCCTCCTTCATTGCTTCATAATGTTCGCCTTTAGCTTCTATCGTAATGTGTCGACTCATTTCATCAATAACTTCAATATTTATTGTCAGTGATTCATCAGGTAGTAAATCCTCAATAAATTGGCTCCATTCAATCACTGTTAAGCCATTATCTTCAAAGTATTCATCAAATCCTAAATCTTCTTCTGAATCTTCTAGTCTATAGCAATCCATATGATGTAACTTTAAATGTGTACCTTTGTAAGATTTAATAATATTAAATGTTGGTGAATTGATTGTTCTCTTAACACCTAAAGCTTCACCTATAAATTGCGTGAATGTTGTTTTACCTGCACCTAAATCTCCATTCAGTAAAACTAAATCCCCAGCTTGGACTAATGCCACTAATCTAGCCGCAAATTGTTTCATCTCGTTTTTATCTTTAATACTAATCATAGGTCATTCTCCTATTTACTTTTTAACTACACAATAAATATATTAACTTAATAAGTGTAACAAATTTTGTCTTATATTTCTTCGTAAATATTTTCAACAAAATAGATTTGTAATTGTTAGAAAATTCTAAATTATTATTGACATCATTTTCACCTTATAGTAAATTAGGTTTATAAATTTCAAAACAATTCAAACTATTTAGAATAAATAACCATTCAACGAAGGGAGTATAAATAAAATGAGACATTATACAACGCAACATTCAACGACAACTTCAAATATTATTATTTTATTATACTCTCAAGGGCTCGAACTTTAGTAATTTTTTCATTTACTAAATGTTTAAGTCCTATTTGTAATTGAATGGGACTTATTGAACGTCCCAATAACCATTGGGACGTTTTTTATTTTCTTATAGTAAAAAATTACGGGGGAATTTATTATGCGAAGCGACATGATCAAAAAAGGAGATCAACAAGCTCCAGCAAGAAGTCTTTTACATGCTACGGGCGCACTTCAAAATCCAACAGATATGAACAAACCTTTCGTAGCTATTTGTAATTCATATATTGATATTGTTCCTGGACATGTTCATTTAAGAGAATTAGCTGATATAGCAAAAGAAGCGATTCGTGAGGCAGGTGCCATTCCATTTGAGTTTAATACAATTGGTGTAGATGACGGTATTGCGATGGGTCATATTGGAATGAGATATTCTTTACCTTCTAGAGAAATTATTGCTGATGCTGCAGAAACTGTAATTAATGCCCACTGGTTTGACGGTGTATTTTATATTCCAAACTGTGACAAGATTACACCAGGCATGTTACTAGCAGCTGTTAGAACTAATGTACCTGCAATTTTTTGTTCAGGTGGTCCGATGAAAGCTGGATTATCTGCTCAAGGTAAAGCTTTAACATTATCTTCTATGTTTGAAGCCGTTGGTGCTTTTAAAGAAGGTTCTATTTCTAAAGAAGAATTCTTAGATATGGAACAAAATGCCTGCCCTACTTGTGGTTCATGTGCAGGTATGTTCACTGCCAATTCAATGAACTGTCTCATGGAAGTACTTGGTTTAGCATTACCATACAATGGTACAGCATTAGCAGTTAGTGACCAACGTCGTGAAATGATTCGTCAAGCTGCCTTTAGATTAGTAGAAAATATCAAAAATGATATTAAACCTAGAGATATTGTTACCAAAGAAGCGATTGATGATGCCTTTGCACTGGATATGGCTATGGGAGGTTCTACAAATACAGTATTACACACATTAGCAATTGCTAACGAAGCTGGTATTGAATATGATTTGGAACGTATTAATGAAGTCGCTAAAAAAACACCTTACTTATCTAAAATTGCTCCAAGTTCTTCATACTCAATGCATGATGTTCACGAAGCAGGTGGCGTTCCAGCAATTATCAATGAATTAATGAAAAAAGAAGGTACCTTACATCCAGATAGAATCACAGTCACTGGAAAAACTTTACGAGAAAATAATGAAGGTAAAGAAATTAAAAACTTTGATGTTATCCATTCGCTTGAGAAGCCATATGATAAAGAAGGTGGTTTATCTATCTTATTTGGTAACCTGGCTCCTAAAGGTGCAGTTATCAAAGTTGGTGGTGTAGATCCTTCAATTAAAACATTCACTGGTAAAGCGATTTGCTTTAATTCACATGATGAAGCAGTTGAAGCCATTGATAATCATACAGTACGAGAAGGACATGTGGTCGTTATCAGATATGAAGGACCTAAAGGCGGCCCAGGTATGCCTGAAATGTTAGCCCCTACTTCTTCTATTGTCGGTAGAGGATTAGGTAAAGATGTAGCATTAATTACAGATGGTCGTTTTTCAGGTGCAACACGAGGCATTGCAGTAGGACATATTTCTCCTGAAGCAGCATCTGGTGGGCCAATCGGACTTATTCGAGACGGTGATGAAATCACCATCGATTTAACAAATCGTACACTTAATGTTGATCAACCTGAAGAGGAATTATATCGTCGTAGAGAACAATTAGAACCATTTAAAGCAAAGGTTAAGACTGGTTATCTTGCACGTTATACATCATTAGTCACAAGTGCCAATACTGGTGGCATCATGCAAGTACCTGAGAATCTTATCTAAATAATAGGAGTTGATTTTAATGACTAAACTTAGTGATATGTCAGAACATAATACAGCAACGTCGAACCAACCTGTAGATACCATGAAAGTTGCTGAATCTAGCAAACCTGAATATATGAAGAGTCAGACTATAAATGAGATGCGTCCTGGTTCTGAAATATTAGTTGAAGCACTTCAAAATGAAGATGTCGATTTTATCTTTGGTTATCCAGGTGGTGCCGTATTACCTCTATATGACACATTTTATGATGGTAAAATTAAACATATTTTAGCAAGACATGAGCAAGGTGCAACACACGCTGCTGAAGGATATGCACGAATTTCTGGTAAAACTGGTGTGGTTGTTGTAACAAGTGGTCCTGGAGCTACAAATGCTATTACAGGTATTACTGACGCTCATAGTGATTCATTACCATTAGTAGTCTTTACAGGACAAGTAGCGACACCAGGTATCGGTAAAGATGCTTTCCAAGAAGCAGATTTATTATCAATGACCGCTCCTATTACTAAACAAAATTATCAAGTAAAAAAAGTTGAAGATATTCCTAGAATCGTTCACGAAGCTTTCCACGTAGCTAATTCTGGTAGAAAAGGTCCGGTAGTCGTAGATTTCCCTAAGGATATGGGCGTATTATCTACCAATGTGGGTCTATCTGACCATATCGATTTACCAGGTTATCAAGTTAATACTGTAGCTAAATCAAATGATATTAACACGTTAGTTAAATATTTAAATCATTCTAAAAAGCCTTTAATTTTAGCAGGTGCTGGTGTCAATCATTCAAAATCCAATGAATTACTGACTCAATTTGTTACTCAACATCAAATTCCAACTGTCACAACACTGTTAGGGCTCGGGGCTATTCCATACGAACATCCCCTATTCTTAGGTATGGGAGGTATGCATGGTTCATACGCAAGTAATATGGCATTAACCGAGTGTGATTTATTAATTAACTTAGGTAGTCGTTTTGATGATCGACTCGCCAGTAAACCAGATGATTTTGCACCTAATGCTAAAGTGGTTCATGTAGATATTGATCCATCAGAAATCAATAAAATCATAACCACTGATTTAGGTATCGTTGCAGATTGTAAAAATGTATTAGAACAACTTGAAGCTTCTCAAATTAATGTTCCATCACACGATGAATGGTTACAATACTGTCAATCAAACAAATCCAATCACCCATTTAAATATGAAAAAGATGATAAAGACATCTTTTGTAAGCCACAAGAGGCTATTGAATATATTGGTAAAATCACAAATGGTGATGCTATTGTCACAACAGATGTTGGTCAACATCAAATGTGGGCAGCTCAATTCTATCCATTCAAAAGTCACAGTCAATGGGTTACTAGTGGAGGTCTTGGTACGATGGGATTCGGTATTCCATCTGCAATTGGTGCACAACTCGCTTCACCAGATAAAACAGTTGTTTGTTTTGTCGGAGATGGCGGATTCCAAATGACGAATCAAGAGATGGCACTTTTACCAGAATATGACTTAAACATTAAAATTGTCCTCATTAATAACGGTACATTAGGCATGGTTAAACAGTGGCAAGATAAGTTCTTTAATCAACGTTTTTCACATTCAGTATTTAATGATCAACCCGATTTCATAAAAATGGCTGAAGCATATGTCGTCAAAGGATTCTTAATTGATCAACCAAATCAACTTAAATCTAAACTTGATGAAGCATTTAATTATGAAGGACCTGCCCTTATTGAAGTTCGTATCTCTCCAATTGAGCCAGTTAATCCAATGATTCCTAGTGGCAAAGCTAATAACGAGATGGAGGGATATTAATGAAAAGACATTTAAAATTTGAAGTTATGAATCAAGTAAGTACTCTAAATAGAATTACAAGTGCATTCGTCAGATTGCAATATAATATTGAAGAATTACATGTCAAAAAACGTGACGATAATCCTAATATTTCAGATATGGAACTTATTGTTAATATTGAAGATGAAGACGTATTAAATATTTTATTAAATAAATTACAACAACAAATAAACGTTTTAAATGTAGAACAATACTCTGCTTAATATAAATTATGATTAAAACATCGATGCGCTAGTGTTCTATAAAAGCATACTAACCGAACAGCTATCATCCTATGTTTATCACACACTTTAATTTTCGGAATATTGCTAATTTTTAATTATTTTGGAGGAATGTATTATGACAACAGTTTATTATGATGAATCAGTAAAAACAGACGCTTTAGAAGGTAAAAAAATTGCTGTGATTGGATATGGTTCACAAGGCCATGCTCACGCACAAAACTTAAAAGATAACGGATATGATGTTGTTATCGGTATCCGTCCAGGACGCTCTTTTGATAAAGCTAAGGAAAATGGTTTCGATGTATATCCTGTGGCAGAAGCAACGAAACAAGCTGACGTTATCATGGTTTTAATTCCAGATGAAATCCAAGGTGATGTATATAAAAATGAAATTGAACCTAATTTAGAAGCTGGTAACGCACTTGCATTTGCTCATGGTTTCAATATTCACTTTGGTGTTATTCAACCCCCTGCAGATGTCGATGTTTTCTTAGTTGCACCAAAAGGACCAGGTCACTTAGTTAGACGTACATTTGAAGAAGGTAGTGCAGTGCCATCTTTATTTGGTGTTCAACAAGATGCTACAGGTCATGCAAGAGATATTGCATTAAGTTATGCAAAAGGTATCGGATCTACAAGAGCTGGTGTAATTGAAACAACATTTAAAGAAGAAACAGAAACGGATTTATTTGGTGAACAAGCTGTACTATGTGGCGGTATCCATAAATTAATTCAAAGTGGATTTGAAACATTAGTTGAAGCTGGTTACCAACCAGAATTAGCCTATTTTGAAGTATTACATGAAATGAAATTAATCGTTGATTTAATGTATGAAGGCGGTATGGATAATGTCCGTTATTCAATTTCTAATACTGCAGAGTATGGTGACTATGTATCTGGACGTCGTATCATCACTCCAGATGTCAAAGACAATATGAAAGCTGTATTAACAGATATCCAAAACGGTAAATTTGCTAATAGTTTTGTTGAAGATAATAAAAATGGATTTAAAGAATTCTATAAAATGCGTGAAGAACAAGCTGGTCATCCAATTGAAAAAGTGGGCCGTAAATTACGTGATATGATGCCATTTATTAAATCAAAAAGCATTGAAAAGTAATAGTAATGGATTAAGGAGTTGATTAAAATGAGTAGCCATATTCAAATATTTGATACCACTCTTAGAGATGGTGAACAAACACCAGGCGTGAATTTTACATTCGATGAACGTTTAAAAATAGCACAACAACTTGAAAGATGGGGTGTAGATGTTATCGAAGCTGGCTTCCCTGCTTCTAGTACAGGGAGTTTCAAATCAGTGGAAGCTATTTCTAAAGCCTTAACAACAACTGCTGTTTGTGGTTTAGCTAGATGTATTAAGTCTGATATAGATGCAGTTTACGAAGCAACAAAGCATGCAGCTAAGCCTCTAGTACATGTTTTTATTGCGACATCCCCTATTCATCTAGAACATAAATTGAAAATGACTCAAGAAGAAGTTTTAGATTCTATAAAAGAACATGTTACTTATGCTAAACAATTGTTTGATATCGTTCAGTTCTCACCTGAAGATGCAACACGTACAGATATGGACTTTTTAATAAAAAGTGTACAAACAGCTGTTGATGCTGGTGCAACTATTATTAATATTCCTGACACTGTAGGCTTTAGTTACCCAAATGAATATGGACAAATTTTTAAAACTTTAACTGAATCCGTGCAATCTGATAATGAAATTATATATAGTTCACATTGTCACGATGACCTAGGAATGGCGGTTGCAAATAGTCTAGCTGCTATTGAAGGTGGTGCGAGACGAATAGAAGGTACTGTTAACGGTATAGGCGAGCGAGCAGGTAATGCAGCACTAGAAGAAGTCGCTTTGGCACTGTATGTTCGTAAAGATCATTATGGCATAGAGTCACAAATTGATTTAAAAGAAACTAAGAAGACTTCTGACTTAATTTCTCGCTATGCAGGTATTCGTGTACCAAGAAATAAAGCGATCGTAGGACAAAATGCATTCAGTCATGAATCTGGTATACATCAAGATGGTATCCTTAAACACCGTGAAACATATGAAATTATTACACTTCAATTAGTTGGTGTTAGTACTACTGAATTACCTTTAGGAAAACTTTCAGGTAAACATGCCTTTGCTGAAAAATTAAAAGCACTGGGCTATGACATTTCTCCTGATGATCAAATTAATTTATTTAAACAATTTAAATCTATTGCTGATAAGAAAAAATCAGTCTCTGATCGCGATATCCATGCTTTAATTCAAGGCTCAGAACATGAACAAAGTGCGATTTATCAACTAGAAGCATTACAACTTCAATTCGTTTCTAATGGTCTTCAAAGTGCAGTCGTTGTGATTAAAGATAAAGATGGCAATATTTATCAAGACTCAAGTATTGGTACAGGATCCATTGTTGCAATTTATAATGCTGTTGACCGTATCTTTAAACGTGAAACAGAATTAATCGATTATCGTATTGATTCTGTTACAGAAGGTACAGATGCTCAAGCAGAAGTACATGTTAATCTTGTTATCGATAATAAAGAAGTTAATGGTATTGGTATTGATCACGATATTTTAAAAGCTTCTTGTAAAGCTTATATTGAAGCACATGCAAAATACGTTGCAGAAGCTAAAGAGAAAGAAGGTATCCAATCATGACCTATAACATCGTCGCTTTACCTGGAGATGGTATAGGCCCAGAAATACTAAATGGGAGTTTAGAAGTTTTAGAAAAAATCAGTGAGAAATATCATTTTGATTATCAAGTAGATACACATCATTTTGGAGGAGCTGCCATAGATGCCTATGGCACGCCTCTAACTGATGAAACATTAAAGGCTTGTCAAAATGCTGATGCGATATTGCTAGGTGCTATTGGAGGTCCGAAATGGACAGATCCTAAAGTACGTCCAGAACAAGGTTTATTAAAATTAAGAAAATCACTTAATTTATATGCTAATATTCGCCCTACTATAGTGACTGATGGTACAAGTCATCTTTCACCTCTTAAACAAGATAGAGTTGAAGGTACAGATTTAGTCATAGTTAGAGAATTAACAGGAGGTTTGTATTTTGGTGAACCACGTGAGTTAACTGATCATCATGCATTAGATTCTTTAACTTACACGCGTGCTGAAATTGAACAAATTGTTAGAGTCGCATTTGAAATAGCACAACAACGACATAAAAAGTTAACGTCTGTCGATAAAGAAAATGTACTTGCTTCAAGTAAACTTTGGAGAAAAACGGTTGAGGAAGTCAGTCATGACTATCCAGATGTAGAAGTAGAATATTTACTCGTTGATGCCTGCAGTATGCATTTGATAACACGTCCAACACAATTCGACGTCATCGTCACCGAAAATTTATTTGGAGACATCTTAAGTGATGAAGCTTCTGTCATTCCAGGTTCTTTAGGATTATCTCCATCAGCTAGCTTTGGCAAAGATGGAACAAGATTATATGAACCTATTCATGGCTCAGCACCTGATATTGCGGGCCAAGATAAAGCCAATCCTTTTGGAATGATATTATCATTAGCAATGTGTTTACGTGAAAGTTTCAAAGAAATTGAGGCAGCTAATGAATTAGAGAACAATGTTTATCAACTCATTAGAGATGGAAAATGTACAGCTGATTTAGGCGGAACGTATACTACATCACAAATTATTAAATTTTTAAAAGAATTTTATACTTAAGGGAGGCGTCATCTTATGGGACAAACACTATTTGACAAAGTATGGGATAAACATGTCTTACATGGAAATGTAGGTGACCCTCAATTATTATATATAGATTTACATTTGATACATGAAGTAACATCACCGCAAGCGTTTGAAGGATTGAGAATTCAAAATAGACGCTTACGTCGTCCCGATTTAACATTTGCTACATTAGATCATAATGTCCCAACAATAGATATATTTAATATCAAAGATGAAATAGCAAATAAGCAAATTACAACGTTACAAAAGAATGCAAAAGACTTCGGTATACACATATTTGATATGGGATCAGATGAACAAGGTATCGTGCATATGGTTGGTCCTGAGACTGGATTAACACAACCAGGAAAGACCATTGTATGTGGCGATTCTCATACTGCTACACATGGGGCATTTGGTGCCATTGCTTTTGGTATCGGAACTAGTGAAGTAGAACATGTCTTTGCTACACAAACACTTTGGCAAACTAAACCAAAAAATTTGAAGATAGATATCAATGGAAACTTACCTAAAGGTGTTTATGCCAAAGATATTATTCTTTATCTTATTAACCAATTCGGTGTAGACTTTGGTACTGGTTATGCTTTAGAGTTCACTGGTGAAACAATCAAAAAGCTTTCAATGGAAGCTAGAATGACCATATGTAATATGGCTATTGAAGCAGGTGCTAAATATGGAATCATGCAACCAGATGAAACTACATTTGAATATGTAAAAGATAGACCATATGCTAACAATTTCGACCAATCCATATCTGAATGGAAACAACTATATTCTGATGAGGATGCTATTTTTGACAAAGTCATTGAAGTAGATGTTTCTGATTTGGAACCTCAAGTCACTTGGGGTACTAATCCAGAAATGGGCGTTAATTTTAATACTCCCTTCCCTACAATTAAAGATTCTAATGACGAACGTGCTTATCAATATATGGGACTCGAACCAGGACAAAAAGCTGAAGATATCGAATTAGGATATGTCTTTTTAGGATCATGTACTAATGCTAGAATTACTGATTTAATCGAAGCTAGTCATATTGTGAAGGGCAATCATGTACATCCTAATATTACAGCTATTGTTGTACCCGGATCTCGAACAGTTAAAAAAGAAGCAGAATCAATGGGACTCGATAAAATATTTAAAGAAGCGGGCTTTGAATGGCGAGAACCAGGTTGTTCAATGTGTCTGGGTATGAATCCAGACCAAGTACCTGAAGGCGTCCATTGTGCGTCTACAAGCAATCGTAACTTTGAGGGCAGACAAGGTAAGGGAGCAAGAACTCATCTCGTTTCCCCTGCTATGGCCGTTGCAGCAGCAATTAATGGGCGATTTGTTGATGTTAGAAAGGTGGTCGTATAGATGGATATCAAACCAATCACAACATATACAGGGAAAATTGTCCCTCTCTTTTACGATAATATTGATACAGATCAAATTATACCTAAAGTTCATTTAAAACGTATTTCAAAAACTGGTTTTGGTCCATTTGCGTTTGATGAATGGCGCTATTTACCAGATGGAAGCGATAATCCAGACTTCAATCCAAACAAACCCGAATATCAAGGAGCTAGTATTTTAATCACTGGCGATAATTTCGGTTGCGGTTCAAGTAGAGAACACGCTGCTTGGGCATTGAAAGACTATGGTTTTAGTATCATCATTGCTGGAAGTTATAGCGATATCTTTTATATGAATTGTACTAAGAATGCGATGCTCCCTATCGTATTAGATAAACCTTCACGTGAACATCTTGCAACATTCAACGAAATCACAATTGATTTACCAAATCAAACTGTATCATCACCAGAACAAACCTTCCACTTTGATATTGATGAAACTTGGAAGAATAAACTAATCAATGGTCTTGATGATATTGATATTACTTTACAATATGAAGATTTAATTGAAAAATATGAAAAAGCACATTAAGGTGGGAATATTATGACAGTAAAAACAACAGTTTCAACCAAAGATATTGACGAAGCTTATTTACGTCTTAAGAATATAGTTAAAGAAACGCCTTTACAATTAGATCACTATTTATCTCAAAAGTATGATTGTAAGGTATATTTAAAAAGAGAGGACTTGCAATGGGTACGTTCCTTTAAATTACGTGGTGCTTATAATGCTATTTCAGTCCTTTCTGATGATATTCAAAGTAAAGGGATTACATGTGCTAGTGCTGGAAACCATGCTCAAGGTGTCGCCTACACAGCTAAAAAACTTAATCTAAAAGCTGTCATTTTTATGCCCGTCACTACGCCTTTACAAAAAATTAATCAAGTTCAATTCTTTGGAAATGGCAATGTTGAAATTAAATTAACTGGTGACACATTTGACCATTGTTTAGCAGAAGCGCTTGAATATACTAAACAAAATAATATGACATTTATTGATCCATTTAATAATGTTTATACTATTGCAGGTCAAGGTACTTTAGCTAAAGAAATGATTACACAATCTCGCGAGGAAAATATCAATTTTGATTATTTATTTGCAGCTATTGGCGGTGGTGGTTTAATTTCAGGTATTAGTACTTATTTTCATGATTATTCTCCACAAACTAAAATCATTGGAGTAGAACCTGCTGGAGCTAGTAGTATGTATGAATCTGTAGTAGTTAATAACAAAATTGTAAAATTAGAAAACATTGATAAATTTGTTGACGGTGCATCAGTCGCTAGAGTCGGTGATATTACATTTGAAATTGCTAAATCTTACGTACATGACTATGTACAAGTGGATGAAGGTGCAGTTTGTTCAACAATTCTAGATATGTACTCTAAACAAGCAATTATTGCCGAACCTGCTGGAGCATTAAGTGTAGCAGCATTAGAAGACTATCGTGAATCAATCAAAGGAAAAACAGTAGTTTGTATCGTAAGTGGTGGTAATAATGATATTAACCGTATGAAAGAAATTGAAGAACGTTCATTATTATACGAAGAAATGAAGCATTATTTCATTCTTAATTTTCCACAAAGACCTGGTGCACTTAGAGAATTCGTTAATGATGTACTAGGACCACAAGATGATATTACTAAATTTGAATATCTAAAAAAATCATCTCAAAATACTGGTACTGTTATTATAGGCATTCAACTAAAAGATCACACAGATTTACAACAATTAAAAGAAAATGTAAATCAATTTGATTCTTCAAACATTTACATTAATGAAAATAAAATGCTATATTCATTATTAATTTAAAACGGACGAAGCTATGTAAACGTGCATGGCTTCGTTTTAGTTTATACTTTGAACTATTAGCTCGACTAAGCTCGTTGCACTCATTCTTCAACTCATCGTCTAAACGCATTTGCTCTGAGTTGACTTTCTTTTTTGAATATAAAAAAAGAGACCTTACGGTCTCAATTATATTTGCGCGGCATGCGCTATTGATCTTAATAGCTCATGCTATTAAGTAAGTAAAACATGTGATTTTCAATCACTGTTTTGCTTTAGAACATTAGTCTGCTACCTTCGGCGCTAAGGAGCTTTTTCAACTTGAGAGAAATACGCTTATACTTCTTCATTTTCATCTCTCCCT
>ERZ1023203.15-NODE-15-length-123531-cov-17.554934_pt1 | contig 123531 bp, 124 predicted proteins | sample MGYA00380444_ERZ1023203 | MGnify/ENA primary metagenome ERZ1023203 (study PRJEB33173, sample SAMEA4830386) | metagenome | study: EMG produced TPA metagenomics assembly of the PRJEB25223 data set... | reverse complement strand
CGTCGTCGTAAAGGCCGTAAAGTTTTATCTGCATAAGATCACTGACTCATCAGTGGTCTTTTTTTCGTTTTGAATACAGTAATTTTATTCAAACATTAACGATCAAACGTATTGTTGATTGGGTTAATTGATAGATGATAGATAAGAACTTTTGACTGAAATCAGCGTTTTCAATATAAATGCTGGTTTATTTTTGGTTAAAATTTAGATGGTTTATAATACTAAGGTAAGAGAATTTGATAAGCGAGTGATGTTTGGTGGAAAAAGCGTACCGTATAAAAAAGAATGCAGATTTTCAAAAAATATATAAAAGAGGAAAGTCTGTCGCAAATAGACAATTCGTAGTATATACCTATGATAATAAAGAACAAGAACATTTTCGCTTAGGGATTAGCGTTTCGAAAAAATTAGGTAACGCTGTTACTAGAAATAAAATTAAAAGAGCGATAAGAGAAAACTTTAAAGTGCATAAACAAGATATTATAACGAAAGATATTATCGTTATTGCAAGACAACCAGCTAAATCTATGTCCACTTTAGAAATTCAAGGTAGTTTAGAGCATGTACTTAAAATAGCTAAAGTATTTAATAAGAAAATTCAATAGGGTAGGGGAGATAGATTTTAGACTAACGTAAGTCTAACCTCAGACAACCCGAAGTCTAACCCGAACATTCCGAACAATATAATAGCTTTTTGAAATGAAACAATTTACAATATAGTATTGAAAAATTACTTGAATAAGGAGGCCAGCCTAACAATGGACTTTGATACAATTACTAGTATTTCAACGCCAATGGGCGAAGGTGCGATTGGTATTGTGAGACTTTCTGGTCCACAAGCAGTTGAAATTGGAGATAAACTATATAAAGGTAAGAAACCATTAGCAGAAGTTGATTCACATACAATAAATTACGGTCATATTATTGACCCAGAAACAAGTGAGACAGTTGAAGAGGTCATGATTTCCGTCTTAAGAGCACCTAAAACATTTACTAGAGAAGATATCATTGAAATCAATTGTCATGGCGGTATTTTAACTATTAATCGTATTTTAGAATTAACAATGACGCATGGCGCTCGAATGGCTGAACCAGGTGAATATACAAAACGTGCATTCTTAAATGGAAGAATTGATTTATCTCAAGCAGAAGCAGTGATGGACTTTATTCGTTCTAAAACAGATCGTGCTTCAAAAGTTGCAATGAATCAAATAGAGGGACGTTTAAGTGATTTAATAAAACGTCAACGTCAGTCAATATTAGAGATACTTGCTCAGGTTGAGGTAAATATCGATTATCCAGAGTATGACGATGTAGAGGATGCGACGACAGAGTTCTTATTACAACAATCTAAAAATATTAAACAAGAAATTAATCAACTATTAGAAACAGGTGCACAGGGTAAAATAATGAGAGAAGGTCTCTCCACTGTTATTGTAGGCCGACCAAACGTAGGTAAGTCTTCAATGCTAAATAACCTTATTCAAGATAATAAAGCGATTGTGACGGAAGTAGCTGGTACTACAAGAGATGTATTAGAAGAATATGTTAATGTCAGAGGTGTACCACTTCGTTTAGTAGATACAGCAGGTATTCGAGATACTGAAGACATAGTAGAGAAAATTGGTGTCGAACGTTCACGTAAAGCACTAAGTCAAGCTGACTTAATCTTATTTGTATTGAATAATAATGAAGCACTAACGGAAGATGACCAAACGTTATATGATGTTGTTAAAAATGAAGATGTTATTGTAATTATCAATAAAACAGATTTAGAAACACATCTAGATATTAATGAAGTCAAAGCAATGATTGGTGACACACCATTAATCCAAACTTCTATGCTAAAACAAGAAGGTATTGATGAATTAGAAATACAAATCAGAGACTTATTCTTTGGTGGAGATGTTCAAAATCAAGACATGACATACGTATCTAACTCACGCCATATTTCATTACTGAAACAAGCAAGACAATCAATCCAAGATGCGATTGATGCAGCTGAATCAGGTATACCGATGGATATGGTACAAATCGATTTAACACGCACTTGGGAGATTTTAGGTGAAATTATTGGCGAATCTGCAAGTGATGAATTAATTGATCAGTTATTTAGTCAATTCTGTTTAGGTAAATAGCGAATATAAATAGGGAAGTTCATCCAGTAGGGGTATATTTCTCAGACAAATAGATAAATGTTTAATAAGGAGGTTCAACAATTGGTTCAAGAATATGATGTAATTGTAATTGGTGCAGGTCATGCTGGTATTGAAGCAGGTTTAGCATCAGCAAGACGTGGCGCTAAAACATTAATGTTAACAATTAATTTAGATAATATTGCCTTTATGCCATGTAATCCATCAGTAGGTGGTCCAGCTAAAGGGATTGTTGTACGTGAAATTGATGCACTAGGTGGCCAAATGGCTAAGACAATAGATAAAACGCATATCCAAATGCGTATGTTAAATACAGGTAAAGGACCAGCTGTTAGAGCATTACGTGCACAAGCTGATAAAGTACTATACCAACAAGAGATGAAGAATGTTATCGAGGATGAAGATAACTTAGATATCATGCAAGGTATGGTAGATGAATTAATTATTGAAGATGACGAAGTTAAAGGTGTACGTACAAATATCGGTACAGAGTATCGCTCTAAAGCAGTGGTTATTACGACTGGTACATTTTTACGTGGTGAAATTATCTTAGGCAATATGAAGTACTCAAGTGGTCCAAACCACCAACTACCATCTGTCACATTAGCAGATAATTTAAGAGGATTAGGTTTCGAGGTTGTACGTTTTAAAACGGGAACACCACCACGTGTTAACTCTAAAACAATCGATTACTCAAAAACTGAGATCCAACCTGGTGATGATGTAGGACGTGCTTTCAGTTATGAAACGACAGAGTATATTTTAGACCAGTTACCATGTTGGTTAACTTATACTAATGATAAAACACATCAAGTGATTGACGACAACTTACATTTATCTGCAATGTACTCTGGAATGATAAAAGGTACAGGTCCAAGATATTGTCCATCAATCGAAGACAAATTTGTACGTTTCAATGATAAACCACGCCATCAATTATTCTTAGAACCAGAGGGACGTAATACTAATGAAGTATACGTACAAGGATTATCAACAAGTCTACCTGAACACGTTCAAAGACAAATGTTAGAGACGATACCTGGGTTAGAAAAAGCAGATATGATGCGTTCAGGTTATGCCATTGAATATGATGCAATTGTTCCAACTCAATTATGGCCGACGCTAGAAACAAAAATGATTAAGAATTTATATACTGCTGGCCAAATTAACGGCACATCAGGCTATGAAGAAGCGGCTGGACAAGGTATTATGGCTGGTATTAATGCAGCAGGTAAAGTATTAGGTAAAGAAGAGAAGATCTTAAGTCGTTCGGATGCGTATATTGGCGTCCTTATCGATGATTTAGTAACAAAAGGCACAAATGAACCGTATCGTTTATTAACATCACGTGCAGAATATCGTTTATTACTACGTCATGATAATGCTGACTTACGTCTTACAGATTTAGGACATGAGTTAGGTTTAATTTCCGATGAACGTTATGCGCAATTTAATCATAAGCGTCAACAAATTAAAGATGAAATCCAAAGATTAACAGATATCCGTATCAAACCAAATGATCATACGCAATCAGTGATTGAAGCAAATGGTGGTTCTAAACTTAAAGATGGTATATTAGCTATCGATTTATTACGTAGACCTGAAATGACATATGATACGATATTAGAAATCTTGGAAGAAGATCATCAATTACCTTCAGAAGTTGAAGAACAAGTTGAAATTCAAACAAAATATGAAGGTTATATCAATAAATCATTACAACAAGTTGAAAAAGTAAAACGTATGGAACAAAAGAAAATTCCTGAAGACTTAGACTATAGTAAAGTTGATAATTTAGCTTCAGAAGCTAGAGAAAAACTAGCTGAAGTTAAGCCACTCAATATTGCGCAAGCTTCAAGAATTTCTGGCGTTAACCCAGCTGATATTTCAATTTTACTTGTATATTTAGAACAAGGAAAACTTCAAAGGGTGAATCAATAATGAGTATAGAATGGCTATCTGAGAAATTAAAAGAACACAACATCGAATTATCGAACACTCAAAAAGAACAATTTCAAACATACTATCAGCTACTTGTTGAATGGAATGAAAAGATGAATTTGACAAGTATTACAGATGAACATGAAGTGTATTTAAAGCATTTTTATGATTCAATCACACCAAGTTTCTATTATGACTTTAAGGGTTCATTATCAATATGTGATGTGGGTGCAGGTGCAGGTTTCCCAAGTATTCCATTGAAAATCATCTTCCCTGAGTTGAAAGTGACAATAGTCGATTCATTAAATAAGCGTATCCAATTTTTAAATCATTTAGCAGACGCTTTAGGTCTCCAAGATGTTAGTTTTGTGCATGATCGTGCTGAAACCTTTGGCAAGGGAGACTACAGGGAGTCTTACGATATCGTTACTGCTCGTGCTGTTGCGCGTTTAACTGTATTAAGTGAATTGTGTCTACCTTTAGTTAAAAAAGGTGGCCAATTCATAGCTTTAAAATCATCTAAAGGTGAAGAAGAATTAGACGAAGCTCAATTTGCAATTAATGTATTAGGTGGCAATGTTAAAGAAACCTTTAACTTTGAATTGCCAGAAGAAGCGGGAGAAAGACAAATGATTGTCATTGATAAACGACGCCAAACATCTAAGAAATACCCAAGAAAACCAGGTACACCCAATAAATCTCCTTTACTTGAAAAGTAAGATATGATGATATAGAAATGAATGAGAGGGAGCGAATGGATTATGAAGAAACCTTTTTCAAAATTATTTGGTTTAAAAAACAAAGATGACATCATGGGTTCTATTGAAGAAGACCGAAATAATAATGTTGAGTCCATTCATATTGAACGTATCGTACCTAATCGTTATCAACCTAGACAAGTATTTGAACCAAGTAAAATACATGAGCTTGCAGAATCAATTAAAGAACATGGATTATTACAACCGATTGTAGTTAGACCTATTGAAGAAGATATGTTCGAAATTATTGCAGGTGAACGCAGATTTAGAGCAATGCAATCTTTAAATATGTCTCAAGCAGATGTCATTATCCGAGATATGGATGATGAAGAAACTGCAGTGGTTGCATTAATTGAAAATATTCAACGTGAAAACTTATCCGTAGTCGAAGAAGCGGAAGCATATAAAAAGCTACTTGAACTTGGTGATGTGACACAGAGTGAATTAGCGAAAAGTTTAGGTAAAAGCCAAAGCTTCATTGCTAATAAGCTACGCTTACTAAAATTAGCACCTAAAGTCATTACAAGATTAAGAGAAGGTAAAATAACTGAACGACATGCACGTGCTGTACTCGTATTATCCGAAGAAGATCAAGAAGCATTAATTGAACAGGTCATAGCTCAAAAGCTTAATGTGAAGCAAACAGAAGATAAAGTACGTCAAAAGACAGGTCCTGAAAAGATTAAAGCACAGTCATTCCAATTCTCACAAGATGTAACGCAAGCAAGAGATGAAGTAGGTAAAAGTATCGAAGCAATTCAACAATCGGGCTTACACGTTGAGCAAAAAGATAGAGATCACGATGATTATTATGAAATTAAAATCAGAATTTATAAAAAATAAGTAGCACTCCTTTTGTCATTGAGATGAAAGGAGTTTTTATTATGATTTAATATTTATAGAGAGTTCAAACTAGCTAAGTAATAATTAGAAAATTAGGTCTATTGATTTTATTGTTTACAATTGATAAAGTGCGTTTTACACTAAAAGTAAACGAAACGTTTCGTTTAATAATTAGCAAAGAAGGATTATTGTGTTCGGAATATCTATATCAAGTGCGATACTTCATTTTGTAATCGGTGGATTTGCGGTTGCTTTAGCATCAATTATGGCAGAGAAAGTTGGCGGTAAACTAGGTGGTATTATAGCTACAATGCCCGCAGTCTACTTAGCAGCAGTGATAGCATTAACCATAGATCATGAGGGCGATGAACTCATTAAAATGTCTATGCATTTAAGTACAGGCGCGATAGTAGGTATTATATCGTGTATTTTAACTGTATTTTTTACCTCAATTTTTATTTATAAGAAAAACTATAAAAGTGGTACAGTATTTGCCATATTGTGTTGGCTTGTCATTTCTGTGGCGATTTTTGTAGTAAGACATATATAAAAGGAGGTACATTTTAATGAAATTAACAATTATTAAATTTTTAGTTGGTGGATTAGCAGTATTAATTAGTTATATCGTCTCAGTGGTACTTCCTTGGAAAGAATTCGGAGGAATATTTGCTACTTTCCCGGCAGTATTTTTAGTATCTATGTGCATTTCTGGAATGCAATATGGTAACAAAGTGGCAATGCATGTGAGTCGAGGAGCAGTCTTTGGTATGACTGGCGTTCTGTTTAGTATATTAGCAACATGGGCAATGCTCAACGTAACACATATGTGGTTGCTTAGCATTATTGTTGGATTTATAGTATGGTTTGTAAGTGCATTTATAATATTTGAAATCGTGGAGTACGTAGCACGTAAAAGAAGGGAAAAATATGGCTGGAAGACCGAAAGACCCAACAGTAAATAAAAAAATTTATGAAGAAATTAATCGTTTATTAGAAACAACACATTTTAAAAATATGACGATAGATCAAATTGCAGAGAACACGAGTGTCTCTAAGGCAACCATATATCGTCGTTGGAAAGACAAAGAGTCAATGATTGTAGATATGTTCGTAGATCAATCACGAATCATTGAACCAGAATATGGCAATCTGTTTGATAGTCTATATGATTTTCTAATTAAAGTTATGAAAATCTATAAGACGCCATTAGGTAGTGCTGTTATTGAAATATTGATAAGCAATCAACAGACAGAAGCACGAGAAAAATTTATGAGAGATTACTTTGAACATAATAGAACGATTTTAAAATCCATCATTAGTCAACATATCGAAGAAGACAATCAAGATTTATTTATCGACATCATTTTCTCTCCTATTTATTTCAATATATTAATCAAACCGCAGTCTCTGACAAAAGCATATATAGAGAAAATGTTAAAAATGATTTTAAAAGCATATGACGTATAGTTATAGTTCGATAGCGTTCCTGACTAAGGAGCGTTTTTATTTTGTAATAATATATAAAGGGGAGTCTAAGGTAAGTCTTTGAAATCTTGTTATGACAAGGTGTAAAAACATTTTGACAGAACAACTCTTTATTCTAGTAAGTGGTGGCTATGGAGCAATAGGAGGGCTAAGTATTTATTTAGCTTTTAAATTTTTGTAAGTGAAATAGAAAATATTTTTACATTTTAAAAGTCCTTTGATAGCATATATTTTAATAATAAATATAATTTAAAGGATGGTTGCATGCGTTATAAAAGGCTAACATCGGTATTACTTACGTCATCTTTGATATTAAGAGCATGTTCTGGACATGATGATCATGAAAAGATAAATAAAAATGACGATGAAAAGTTACCACCTATTCCTAAGAAAGTGTTTGTAGATCAACAATCGAATAAGCAATTATCTGAAAAGGAATTAAAGAATAGTATTAAGACATACTTAAATACGAATAAGGATTTAGCAGACAATATTACTGATTTAGGCTCAGAAACTAAACTCAATAAAAAAGATAAAAAGAAACTAAACAAATTGCAACATATGTCTAAAGAAAATGATCAAAACTTTGAAGATTATATTAGAAAAAATGAATTACCTAAAGGATATAAAGAAGGTACTGAATTAACAGGAAAATATACTAAAGAAACCAATGACTATTTAAATCAATTAACTTCAAAGATACAAAAGTCAGATAAAAAAGATACAAAAGAAATCGATAAATTAAATTCAAAATATAAAGATAAAGTAAACGGTAAACAACAGAAGAAAGTAGAGAACTTCTTAAAAGATAAAGATATTGAAACAAAAGCATTTGAAAAGTAATTGAATATAATCAATAAAAAATTCCCAGTTCCGAAGCGGTTCTGGGAATTTTTAATATTGATTACATGCCAGATAAACTTTGCATAGAATCCTGCATTCCTGCACCTATTAAGCCAAATCCAATAGTTAATACTAAGGCAACTACAGCCCATATAATAGATGCTTTTTTAGATAATTTACTAGTACCAAAATAAACTGCAAATATTAAATAAGATGATAATAAGTTAGATAAACTGAATGGTACTAAGTAATTATTTCCTTTATCAAATACATTGAGACTATCTAATTGTGTTTCTGGAATAGTTAAACCAAACAAGGCTTGAATACCGTATACGATAATTGTAAAAACTACTGTAATTATTGAATATGAAATTGTAGCGGAAAAAATCTGAATAGCACTTGCATCAGATTTCATAATTTTTGAAATAACTAAGAAGATAACGAAAGTTATTAGTAATCCAAAAATAATTGCTCCAATAGATTGCCCGATAAAAGTTGCTACATTAAATTGGTTTTGCTTATCAATTTCAGATTGACTTAAACCTGCTTGCTTCAAGGCTTTGGTATTATCTGTAATATTTAATGCTAATGCCATAGATACAAAAGTTAAAACAATAAATATGATTAACTTTACAAGCCATTTTGGATTTTGTCGTATCTTTCTAAAATGGTCTACAAAAGGTAAGTTAGATTGTGATGCTTCAGGTTGTGTTGTATTCGTTTGTTCCATATATGTATCTCCCCTTATTGTTATTTTAATAACAGAATAACATTGTTAAATAATTTTTAAAATATCAATTTTTATTTTAAATAAGTATAAAAAATAGAGTAAGTAAAAGAAATACAAAAACTTTTTCATTATTATTAAACTTAAAATAAGCTTAAATCTCCTTAAATTAAATATATATAATTAAATATATATAATAATTAAAGTATGTTATCATGCAAAATATAATACATTTTAAGGAGCATAGGACATGAAGAAAAACATATTATGGAGTATTATCGGCGTGGCAATCATTCTACTTCTAGTTATTGCAGCGTTCATCGTGAAACAGACAACTGGCTCTGGTAATAAAGATAGTAAAGGTTACGATACATATACAGTTAAGAAAGAAACACCGATTAGTCTAGAGGGTAAGGCATCTCCGAAATCGGTCAAAACATATAACAACAATAGTCAAATTGGCACATTCCAGAGTCCAGCCGTTGATGACGGTCAAAAGGTCAAACAAGGGGATCGTCTCCTAAGTTATGATACGAACAATAGTAAGCGTCAACAGCTCGCAAACAAAGTGGATCAAGCACAACAACAAGTGAATGATGATTATCAAAAAATCAATCAAAGTCCTAACAATAATCAACTACAATCTAAACTGACACAAGATCAAAGTTCACTTAACGAAGCACAACAATAACTGGCACAACATGACAAACAAATGAATGATAGTATTTATGCGGCATTTGATGGTAAAGTCAATATTAAAAATGGCGAAGATGCTGGCGACGGGCAACCTGTCTTACAGCTTATTTCAGACAATCCACAAATTAAATCAACTGTAACTGAGTTTGATGTTGAGAAAATCAAAGAAGGTGACAAAGTCGATGTCACAGTTAATAGTAATGGTAAAAAAGGTAAAGGTAAGATTCTTAAAATAGATGAATTACCAACGAGTTATGATGACAGCGCTAGTGGTGAAGCAAGTGGCGCACAAGCAGGTGCAGGTAGCCAAGGTGACGAAGGTCAAGAGGGTGGTAGTGCCGCACAAGCTTCAAATCCAACGGTAAATAATCCATCTGGTGGTAAAGAAGGAGATACATCTAAATACAATGTCATTATTGGTGATTTAGATATTCCAGTACGTTCAGGTTTCTCAATGGACGCAAAAATTCCATTAAAATCTTTAAAACTACCTAACGATGTTTTAACAAAAGATAACGATGTCTTTGTATTAGATAAAAATAATAAAGTTCACAAACGTGATATTAAAATCGACCGCAACAATGGCCAAATTATTGTGAAAAAAGGACTTAAAGCTGGTGATAAAGTCATCAAAAATCCTAAAGGTAATTTAAATGATGGAGAAAAAGTTGAGGTGTCATCATGATTGAATTGAAAAAAATCAATCGACATTTCAAAAATGGAGACGAAACGAATCATATTTTAAAAGATATTGATATTCATATTGATGAAGGTGAATTTATCGCCATTATGGGGCCATCAGGGTCAGGTAAAAGTACATTAATTAATATTCTAGGCTTTATTGACCGTGGTTATGAAGGGGATTACCTTTTTAACGGTGACAATTATAAAAAAGCATTAGATAATCGTCTCGCAACGATACGAAATCATACGGTAGGATTTGTGTTTCAAAACTTTAAATTAATTCAAAATAATACCATTCTTGAAAATGTCAGTATTCCACTCATATATAATGGAATGAGTAGTAAAGACCGTAAAGCCAAAGTGTTAAAAGGATTGGAAGATGTTGGTCTACATCAGAAGGAAGACTTACTTCCTAATAAATTATCAGGGGGACAACAACAACGTGTCGCGATTGCGAGAGCGATTATTAATGAACCTAAATTTATCATTGCCGATGAGCCAACAGGGGCATTAGATTCAAAAACATCAAAAGATATTATGGATTTGTTTGTGTCGTTAAACAAAGAAAAAGGAACAACCATGATTATGGTAACCCACGATCGTGAGGTAGCGAATAAAGCTGATCGTATTATTCATATTTTAGATGGTCGTGTGAAAGAGGAAGAGGTGTTGACGCATGAATAACTTTTCTAATATTTTATCCGTCGCCTTTCGCTCTATTTTAAAAAATAAGCGTCGTAATATCTTTACGATGATTGGTATTATTATCGGTATAGCGGCCGTGATTACAATTATGGCTTTAGGTAATGGCTTTAAAAAATCAACGACAGAACAGTTTGACGACGCTGGTGCAGGTAAAAATCAGGCATCGATATCATATATGACACAAGACATGAGCGCACCGAAAGACAATCCATTTAAACAAGAAGATATTAGTGTTGTAGAACAAATTAATGGTGTCAAAAGTGCAAAAATTAAAGAAAGCGAAGATAGTACATACTCTGCCAAAGTAACGAATACACATGGCAGTGGTGAAATCAGTTTAAAAAAGGCTTCTCATGTGTCAGGGGTCGATGAAGGCCATGGTTTTACGAAAGATGATAACGATACACAGGAGAAAGTCGTCGTGATTGATAGTAAAGTGGCGAAAAAGGTATTTCACAATGCGAAAGCAGCTGTTGGCAAATCCATTTATATTAATGGTGAAGGATTTAAAGTGGTTGGTGTTGGCGATGCAAGTGGACAAGATGCGAATGGTATGCCACTTGAATCGGTCGTTCAAATGCCAACTAAAACAGCGGATCACTACATGAGCAACTTATCTCAAGGGACGCCACAACTATTAGTAACTGTTAACGATGGTGAAAATAAGAAAGATGTTGGTAAGAAAGTTGAAAAAGAGCTGAATAAAAAAGGTACGGGCGTATCTGATGGCCAATATAGCTTTGCGGATAATGAAGAGATGATGAAAGGTATTGGCAAAGTATTAGATATGATCACCTACTTCGTCGCAGCTGTGGCGGGTATCTCATTATTTATTGCCGGAATCGGTGTTATGAATGTGATGTATATTTCTGTAACCGAACGGACAGAGGAAATTGCGATACGACGTGCCTTTGGTGCCAAAGGTCGAGATATCGAAATCCAGTTCTTAGTAGAAAGTGTTGTGTTGTGTTTACTCGGTGGTATTATCGGACTGATACTCGGTATTATTATTGCCACACTTGTCGACTTAGCAACACCAGATATGGTTAAGAGTTCCGTCAGTCTCGGGTCAGTCATCTTAGCAGTAGGCGTATCCACATTAATTGGTATCGTCTTCGGTTGGATCCCAGCTCGAGCAGCTTCTAAAAAAGAATTGATTGATATTATTAAATAGTAAACAAAAGCAGTGAACGTAAAAATTACGTGTCACTGCTTTTTAATATAAAAGCTACTATCAAGAACTGTTATTACTTTTGGTATTCAATATATTGATTATTTGAATTATAACTCCGATAAAAGCAATTAAAATAGCACCATAAATAAGATAGAGTACATTATTGGAAGTGAATAGTATTAGCCCACCTATGGCAGAACCAATAGCACTTCCTAAATAATTGATAGAACTATTTAGTGCTACTGCTGCACTCCCATGTTCTTTATAGTTGTTAAGTAATATATACTGCTGGGGTGCTTGTGTTGACCATCCCATAGCCCCCCATAATATAAAGGGTAAGAAACTTAATATAGGTATTTTAATAACAATAATAATAAGGACAAAGCTAATAATTAATGTAAGTAAAATAATAAACATCAGTAATCTGGTATTTTTAAATTTATCTATAACATAACCTATGCTAAGGCTACCTATAAGTCCACCGATGCCCCAGGCAGATAAATAAAATACTAAATTTTCAAAATTACCATTAGCTTTTATAATATCAGCTAAATAAGTATATAATCCTAAACTAGCAATGGATGCACAGAGTGTAACTGAGACAATTCTAATTACATTTATATTATTAAATAGTTTGAATCGATATTTTAAATCAGGCGGAGCCTGTACTTTAAAAGTCGGCATATATATTAATATGCTTATTAGTGCTAAAATGCTTATCAATACTATAATTAACATTGTTATGCGCCAACTTGCTATTTTTGAAATTTCTAACCCTAAAGGTACACCGATAACAGTACCTATACTCATACCAGCTACTGTAAAAGCAACGGCTTTCCCTTTGTGAGATGATGATACTAGTTGGCTGCTAGAGCTAATAGCTATTGGTGAAAATACACCTGCACCTAATCCAGCTATAGATCTTGAAAAGATATAAATAGGATAATTAGATGAGAAGGCTGTTATAAGGTTTGCTAAAGCAAAAATACTAATTGCTATTATTAAAATATGCTTCACTTGTCTTTTAGCCAATAAAATAGAAAAAAGTGGTGCTGAAATTGCGAACAATAGAGTAAAGACTGTAACACCTTGTCCAATTTCAGAACTACTTTTATTAAAACTTTTACTCATTTCTGGTAATAGTCCTGCTACAATATAAGCATCCATTCCCAAAGCAAGCATACCTATTGTTAAAATCCATATTTTTTTCATGTTTTTCTCCTTTAACTATTTTAGTGTTGTAATTTGTTATGTTTTTGAATATAAAGGATAAAATGGTTTAAAAGAATAATTAATGTTTTAATATGGGTATAAACAAATTTTTAATACCTTGGAGCGACAGTTATGAATATTGATTATATTTATGATTTTATCAAAGTAGCAGAATACAAAAGTTTAAATAAAGCATCGCATACTTTAAATATAAGTACCCCAGCATTAAGTAAAAGAATAAACAGTATAGAAGATTATTTTAATAGTGTTTTATTTATTAGAACGGTAAATGGTATATTTTTAAATGAACAAGGTGAAATTGTATTAGATCTCTTCAAAAAAATTAATAAATCTATTGAAAGTACAAAATTTCAAATCAATGACCACCAAAGCGAGATTTTGAAAATAGGAGTAATACCAAGTTTTTCCTTAATTAAATTACAGAATAATTATAAAGATAGTTTATCAACTATAGTTATTGAAAATAGTACATCAATTTTATTAGAGAAATTAAATAAAGGTTATTTAGATGTCATTATTGGAGATATTACAAATATAAATAACGCAGATATAGTGACACAAGAAATATATCAAGAAGAATTCGTTATAGTTTTTCCTATAGATTCAAAAATAAAATATGAACACATTAATTCTATACATCAATTGCAGAATGAAATGATTTATATACAATCTCCACCATGTGATACTTTTAAATTTTTAGATGATAATGTTAATTTAAATAAATTAAATGTAATGTATAAAGAAAACTACGAGTCGATATTAGCGAACATAAAAGCAAATAAAGGTATAACAGTCATGCCAAAGTTTCTAAGTAAAGGGATTGATACGTTAAATTTATCTATAAATCATTTAAGAGATAAAAGAATTGTTGGAGTTGCATCTTACGATAGAAATAAATTAAGAGAAATTTATAAATTAATTAAATAGTTAGTATTCTGTGACTTATTGCAATATTTCTTTTAGAAAGACATTTAACTATTAAAGTAATGTTAATAATGAATATTTTATCAAAGCGTTTGTTAACAGGTACTTTAGCAGTTGAGGTGACTTTAGGTTTAGGCGTTGGAGTTGAAGAATCTTTACATCATTAGGCTCATGCAATCACGTAACCATATTATAATTATCATGGTTATGCAGGCAATGATACTAGTTTTGTATTATCTAATAAATTTAAGGAAGCAGTTAAGGCAATTAACGTTACTTTTAATGGTAAGAAAATAGTCTAAACCAAAGGTAATGGAGAAGTGAATATTTATGATCAAACGTTTTCTGGGGTAACAAAGTCAGGAAAAAGTGCATCTGGTGTTTCTATTAATGTAAAAGATAATTTATCATACACAGATATAAAAAATCATATGGTAATACTTTAATAAGAATGGATCCTTATCAAACGTCAGCTAAGGAAAAATCAGTATTAAGTTATAAACCAACAAATCAAGGACCCGGCGTGATATTTAGTATAAAAAATAATAAAGTGACAAATATAAATATTACGCACAGTGGTATTGGATTTTAAATCATAAATGTTATAAAAAAATAGAATTTTGAATGATATAGGCCATCAAATGGTATTAGTTAAAGCCATTTGATGGCTTTTTAACATTTTAGTAGCCGATTTAATGTTAAGTGTATGCGTATGTACTGACTTTTATCATTCACGGAATTGAGCATCTTACTTTAATTGTATTTTGTATATGATAGGTTTTTTGTAAACGCTTAAAATTCCTGGAGGTATATCATGAAGATTATTGTTATTGGTGCAAGTGGAACGATTGGTAGTAAAGTAGCAGAAAAACTAAAAGAAAATCATCATGAAGTGATTGAAGTAGGAAGTCAATCTGGTGACTATCAGTTGGATATTACGTCTCCAGAACAAATCGAAAAAATGTATAAAGATATTGATAATATTGATGCAGTTGTCAGTGCAACAGGCGGTGCTACATTCAAAGCGTTGTCTGAGATTAGCTTAGAAGAAAATAATGTAGCGATTCAAAGTAAGTTATTGGGCCAAATCAATTTAGTATTAATTGGTCAACATTATTTAAATGAAAATGGCAGTTTTACGTTAACATCAGGTATTATGATGGACGATCCTATAAAACTAGGATCTTCAGCAGCAATGGCTAATGGCGGTATCGCAGGTTTTGTGACTTCAGCTGCTGTAGAATTAAAACATGGTTTAAAAATTAATAATGTTAGTCCTAATGTAGTTGAAGAAGCATTAGATAAGTATGGAGAATTCTTTAAAGGCTTCACAGCAGTACCTGCCGATAAAGTAGCTAATGCATTTGTTAAAAGTGTAGAAGGTGCACAAACAGGGCAAACGTATCGAGTGTATTGATTTTATTATAATTAATTATATATTGTTTTGATATTTTATATAAATATGTTAGCATTTCTTCTAGTGAATTGTAATTTATATAAATTGAATTTTAACTTGAGGTAGTTTTAAACTATCTCAAGTTATTTTTTAGAATTATTGTATAAATAGAAAGGTAAGTTTCTTGAATGAATGCACCATGGATTATATTAAAAGAGCACATTATAAATATATATCTAATAAGAAGATTGGCTGAATTTCAAATTAAGATTACAAATAAGAATAATTATTTAGGAGTAGCATGGGAATTGATCAATCCAACAATACAAATCATGATTTATTGGTTTGTTTTTGGATTAGGATTTAGAAGTAATAGAATAATAGAAGGCACACCATTCATTTATTGGTTAATTGTTGGTATTTGTATGTGGTTTTTTATTAATCAAGGTATTTTAGAAGGAACAAAAGCAATTACTGCTAAGTATAATCAAGTTGCGAAAATGAATTTTCCGTTATCCATTTTACCTAGTTATTTAGTGGTAAGTAAATTCTATGCTCACTTAATGCTACTATTTATAATTATGTTATTGTGTGCAATAGGTGGATATCTACCAACTATGTATACTACTCAACTTTTAATTTTTGTACCGTATACGTTGATTTTTACAATGGTTATTTCATTATTAACATCTACTTTAGGGATTATTATTAGAGATACACAGATGGTTATTCAAGCATCTATGAGAATAATATTTTTTGTTTCATCAATATTATATTTGCCTACAAACCAAATTGTATTAAATGTAATCAAATTGAATCCTATATACTTTATTGTTGAAGGTTATAGATATTCAATTTTATATCATAAGTGGTTTTTTTCTGATCATTGGAAGTTGATAATATATAATTTGGCATTATTGTTAGTTATTTATATAATAGGAGCTTATTTACATATTAAATATAGAGAAAAGTTTGCTGACTATCTATAAAAATGGTGAATCATAGATTAAATGATTCACCATTTTTATAAATTTTCTTATTCTTTAGGTACATCTTTAAGATCGTATTTGCTTAGGTCAATTTTACCGGCATATTCTTGATTTTGAGGTGTGTTGTTTTCGAAAACTGTCACTTTATTACTATTTTTATATACAGCGATGGTATTTAGACCACCTACGCCATCAGTGTTAAAATATGGAATTTCATAATAAGATCCTTTATCAGTAATATGACCAGTTGTTTTTAAACGTTTTGTATCGAAATCAAATTTTTTAGCGGCAATATTATAAGCATCATTGATTAGTTTTTTAGCATCCTTTGATTATGCTTTCTGTGTTGTCGGTGCTTTTTCTTGAGTTTGTGTTGTTGAAGCATGAGCAGGTGCAAATGACACGATAGATCCAGTTAAAGCTAAAATTGATAAACTTGTTAAGACTTTACGTTTCATAAAAAAACATCTCCTCTTTGTTTGTTTTTATTTCGTAATATTAACGTAACATAAATGTAATGATAATTTCTAGTGATTTTATAAATAAAATACTAAAATTTACATTTTCTTTATATATTAAACTTTCAATTAACAAAATATTATAATTATAATCCTAATATAGATGTTGAAAACTTTGATTATGAGAAGAAAATATATAAATACGAGGCTAAATGACAAATATTATTATTAATATAAATAGTGTAGTTCAGTAAAACGAGATATAAGTAGGAAAATATCATGTAGTGATATGAATAATATTGAAATATATCATATAAGAATGTAATTTGAGAATATTAGACAAAAAGGCGACCTCTATATTAAATCCATAGAAATCACCTTTTTATGTCAGTTAGAAAATTTTATTGTTAAAATGAGTTATTTTTCAGTTTCGCTAGAATATACAATGTGTGTGTCTATACGTTGAGGAATGTCTGCTAATAATTCCATAATCTCATTTGTTTCGTCTTCAGTACTAGGTTTAGAGTAGTGATTGTCTTTAGCTTCATCACTTCTGAAAAATTCAAAGGCTAATAAAACATCACTATCTTCATCTGAACGACATAAAACCCAATCAGTAGGATCATCGATGCCCAATTCTTCTAAATGTTTAGCTTTTAAACATAAATCGAACAATTCCTGACCTCTGCCTTCCTTAGCTTTCATTTTAATAACAACACCAGGTTGGTTATAAAATAGTCTTTTATCTTCCATAATTATTATCTCCTTTTTTAGCATTTTAGCAGTTACATATAATAGAACCTAATATATTGATTTATTTAAATTAGTGACTTTAATCAACAATTGAAATTTTATGAATAAAAGGAAATAATGTGATTTAAAAGTATTAATATTGTATAGTGGGATTAACAATAAGACATATAAATAGGAGTATATATATGACAGAAAAAGTATTAATAACTGGCGCAAATAAGGGAATTGGTTTTGAAACGGCAAAACAACTAGGTGACAAAGGATGGACGATATTATTAGGTGCACGTAATGAAGAAAGAGGTCGTGCTGCCGTTAAGACACTCGAAAATAAAGGTATAACAGCTGAATGGATACAAATTGATTTAAATAATATTGATACCATACATGCAGCTGCTGATTATATAGCAACACAACATTCTGATTTGAAAGCATTGATTAATAATGCGGGTATTTCAGGCAATATGAACGCATCACCACTGGATGTTGAACTTGATGAGTTAAAGGAACTAGCAAATGTCAATTTCTTTGGTAATTTCGAAATGATTAAGACATTTACACCTATTTTAGCTAAAAATCACGGCAGAATATTAAATTTAACGATACCTTTGAATCCTAATAACTTTTTCCATCCATTTAGTTATATTGCAACTAAATCTCCATTAAATTCGATGATTAAATTATTTGGTAGACATTTTAAGAAAAATAAAATACCGGTTGAAATATTTGGTGTCATGCCTGGAGGTATTACGACAGACTTGAATAATCATCAAAAAGGATTTTTAATGCGTTCAGTAAATGAAGGCGCACAATCCATAGTAAAAGTACTAACAGACAATCATAATCATAATGGTAAAATTTTATTAAGATTGATGCCATTTAAAATATTCAAATAAAGGGACACCATCATATCGGTGCCCCTTTTTATTAGTTAATAATTACATATGAAAGACCTGTTAAAGTAAGGGTCAATACAGTAGTTAAAATAACGATTGTTAAGATTTTTTCTTTAAATGATACTGGTTTCAATCCAATAAATACAGTTAAGGTAAAGAAAAATAAACTTGCTATTAAATAGAAGAGAAAAAGTATAAAGATAAAACCACTTGGATTATTAAATAACGTTTGATATTGATCCATGAAAGGAACTCCTTAAATTAGAAAGATATTTTCAATATAACAAACATAACCATTAATTATCTAATTTATCAATCTATATAGTATAAAATCAATAAAAAACTTTACTAAAATACAAATATAAGATTAAAAACAATTAAAGATTATATGATAAAATTAATTAACAGTTATTTTTTTGAATCTATAAGTGAGGGAAATACTTATAGAGGTGATTTTTTTGAAAAATAATAATCCGAAAAGACAGTTTAGTATTCGAAAATTTACAATAGGTGTTGTATCAATTGTAGCTGGTATTACATTTTTTATTTCAGAACATGACGTTCAAGCTGCTGAGCAACAATCCTCCTACTTATCACAAGAATCAGTTTATACTCAATCCAAACCTTCCGATCAAGAAGCTAATGTGTCTTCAAAAGAATCGGAAATCGACAAAAATATTAATAAAGTAGACGGCGCGCAGTCTTATTCTCAGCAAAATGAGCAACAATCCTCAAAAGCCGAAAATAAGGAAATACAGAAATTAACACAAGCAGAACAATTTGAAAAACAGGAACAACTGGATTCCAATCAGACGACTCCCGAGTCTTCAAAAGAGCCCTCCATTAATAATCAGCAAAGTCATAACAAACAGCAACCTAGTGATGACAAAATACCTAATACCGAACCAGAAAAAATTGAAAAAGTAGATAATCATAAGCGTATTCAAGATCAGTATCAAGATAAAAACAAGAAGGTTGATAATAATCAATCTAACAATTCGCAATTAAACCAAAAAGAACATCCTAATTCATCAAATCATAAACAACAAAAGCAACGTCTAGACGTTAAACCACAAAACGATAACCAACAATTACAATCTCGAAATGGCGTAAAAGAAAAATTAGATAACCAGCTAATTGAGCAGAAAGATACCAAACAGCAAAGTACCAATCAAAGCAAAGACAACACAACTTCTGTAAAGTCACCTAGCCAGCAACAACCACATTCATTAAAGACGCAACCCCATTCAACTCCAAGGCAAAAAGTTAACACAAATACATCTACTAACCAAACACAACAGCAAACTACAAATCAGAATATTAAACCTAAAAATACAGATGAAGCTACCGTCAAAAGTAATCAATATAAAAATAAATATCCAGTAGTACTAGTGCATGGATTTTTAGGATTAGTGGGTGACAATGCACCAGCTTTGTATCCTAATTATTGGGGTGGTACGAAATTCCCAGTTAAGAAACGATTAGAGAAACTAGGTTATGACGTGCATGAAGCGAGTGTTGGTGCTTTTAGTAGTAACTATGACCGCGCTGTAGAACTGTATCATTATATTAAAGGTGGAAAAGTAGATTATGGTGCAGCACATGCTGCTAAAACGGGGCATGATAGATACGGTAAAGTTTATCAAGGGATTATGCCAGATTGGGAGCCAGGTAAAAAGATTCACTTAATAGGTCACAGTATGGGAGGTCAAACGATACGTCTGCTTGAGCATTTTTTAAGACATGGTAATCAGGAAGAAATAGAATATCAAAAAGCACATGGTGGTGAGATTTCTCCATTATTTACAGGTGGTAAAGATAATATGATTTCATCAATCACAACTTTAGCGACACCACATAATGGCACACCAGCTGCAGATAAACTTGGGAATACTGATTTTGTAAAAGGTGTATTTAATAGAATAGGGCGCTTAAGTGGAAATAAATATTCTCATATTGATCTCGGATTTTCACAATGGGGATTCAAACAACGTTCAGATGAAAGTTACGTTGATTATGTGAAACGTGTTGCGAATAGTAAGATATGGAAGACCCAAGATAGTGCAGTCTATGATTTAACGACTGAAGGTTCTGAGAAGCTAAATCAGATGACATCACTTAATCCTAATATTGTTTATACATCATACACAGGATTAGATACACATACAGGACCATTAGGTAATGAGAATCCTAATATTAGACAATTTTTCTTATTTGATTTAACAAGTAGGTTAATCGGTAGAGATGATAATGTAAATGTAAGGAAAAATGATGGTATTGTGCCAGTGTCATCTTCATTATTTCCTACAAATCAAGCCGCTAAGACGGTAGGGATGACTTCTCCAACTACAGATAAAGGTATTTGGCAAGTCAAACCAGTGATGAATGGTTGGGATCATTTAGATTTTGTGGGATTAGATGCAACAGATTATAAACGTATAGGTGAAGAATTAAGTCAATTTTATTTAGGAATTATCAATAATTTAATTAGAATTGAAGAAATTGATGGTATAAAACATTAAAAAACAGTGTGTGCTCAATATTGAGCACACACTGTTCTACTGTGTTTATTGCTTTTCGTCACGACGTTTTAAGACATAGGCGCCACCTAGTAATCCAATTGGGATACCGGCAATCGGTGTCAAAGCGCTACTTAATACTATAACGATTAACGTTAACATAATGACGTTGAATACATTGACGTTTAAGTTTTTCAAATCCTCGTATGACTGTTTAATTAAATCTTTAAATTTCATTATAAATCTCTCCTTATACTTTTTATTTAAATAATGACTAAATGGCTTTTTTAATAACTCGACTAGAATGTAAGAATCCTATTAGCGCAAATGCAAAGTAGACAATAGTGTACACAATCATCACGATAATGATGGTAGTGTATGACACGTTTCCCATTAATTTCATAAAAGCAATTGCAGCAAATAAAGCATGTAATAATGCGATAATGAGTGGTAGGCCAAAGTTGAAAATGATTTTTAAAGTTAGCCCTTTTAACATGTCATGATGAGTAAAGCCCATGCGATTTAATATACGGAAATGATCAATTTCATCTTCAGTTTCATCTATCTGTTTAATATAAATAATACAACCCGCAGCAATTAAAAATGATAAACCGAGGAATGATGTCACGAATACTAAAATACCATTTGTCGCATCTAAGTCCTTTTTAATTTCATTTTGCGATTGAATATTAGGATCAATTGATTTTGCAATGTGTGTGGCTTGTTTCATGTCTTGATGATGGTCAAGACTAATGCCATATATATTGTGTGTGATATCAGCTGTCTTTAATTTATTAAATTCGGCACGACTGACTTCAATGGCTGGCATATTAGATGTGAGATCAAGTGGCAGTATTTTATTTTTATCCTCTTTAGTAACTTTAAAAGTTTGTTGTTGCTTACCTTTTACAGTTACCGTTTGATTAATATGAACCTCCATAATACCAGGTGTATTTTTCGTATTTGTAATAATTGCGTCAGTACCCTTTAGATTGTCGTTTGGTACAAGTACATTGTGTATTGCCATACTTTTACTATCATTTTTTAATGTCAAAACCTTATCTTCTACTGATTTAGGAGAAATGGATTCATACGTTTTGGTGTGATAGTCGATATGATTTTTCTCCAATTGTTTTTTAAATAATTGAGCTTGCTTTTCAGTTGTTAAGTTAAAATCTTGAGGTGCTATAGATTTAAAAGTATTGTTGCTATTTTCTTGTGTAATTGTGGCGAAGCAAAGTACAGAAACGGTAATAGCCGAAATAACTGCAATAATAGTTAGAGACATCGCATTTTTCTTCATTCTATGCATAATTGAAGCGGTGAATACGACATCAGTGATAGAGACATGGCCATGTTTAAAGTGTTTAATTGATTTAAAAATCAGTGATACAGTGCTTCGGAAAAATAAATAAGCACCTACGACAGTTAGAAATAATATAATAAACGGTGATGTCATAGATAATGTTAATTGTTTAAAAGTACCGAACATTTCTGTAGCCATGTAATAACCTAAAACAATCATCGCAATACCTAACAATCCGCTAATTACTTCTAAAAAGGTAATTTTAACTTTAGTGGCCTCAGTCTGACGGCGGTCTTTCATTAAAGCTAAAATACTACGCTTTTTTAAGAATATATAGCTTTGGAATAAGATAAGTGTAAAAGCAATGATTAATAGCAATAATGTTAAAGATAAAGCCATAGGTTCGAAACTAATAGTCAATTTGATTGTTAAATGCATTAATTTTGATGCGATATACAATAAAAGTTGAGAACCAAATATGCCTATCATCACACCTAGTACACCAGTGATTAGAAATATTGTTAGTTGTTCAATACATAACATTCTTAATATATTACTACGTGTTAAGCCTATAAGTTGAAATAAGGCAAACTCTTGCGTACGCCTTTTAATAAATAAATGATTCGCGTACATCAAGAAAATCACGATAATGATAAATAGAAATACTGACCCCACGGAGGCGCCTTTTTTAATAATTGCCAAAGCATTGTTATTATTAATACTGTGTGTGAATTGCAAAGTGGTAAAGCTAAAATACAAGATAATACTTAAAAGCAATGAAAATAAATAAATACCATAGTGTTTGATATTCATTCGTAAATTTTTAAGTGTGATTTGATTAAATGACATGAGTCACACCACCTAAAGAAGATTGAAGTTGAATGATACGTTCATAAAAGGCTTGTTTACTATCTTCTCCTTGGTTAATTTCAGAATGAATATTGCCATCTTTTAACATGATGACACGCTTTGCAAAGCTAGCTGCGACTGGATCATGTGTGACCATTATGATAGTGGATTGAAATTTTCGATTCATTTCTTCAAGACGATTTAATAAATCTTGTGCACTTTTAGAGTCAAGCGCACCAGTAGGTTCATCGGCGAAAATGATTTTAGGTTGATGTACAAATGCACGTGCAGCTGCAGTACGTTGTTGTTGACCACCAGATATTTCATTTGGATATTTTTGGCTTAAATCATAAATGCCTAAAGCATCAGTAACCTCTTTATAATATTGCTCCATTTCCTTCTTACTATGTTGTTGAACAGATAAAGGCAACATAATATTTTCCTTAACTGTTAACGTTGGTAAAATGCTATAATCTTGAAAGATAAAGCCTAATGACGCCTTACGAAATTGTGCAAGTTGTTTATTTTTTAATTGAGTTATATTGTGACCGTCAACAATCACAGAACCACTCGAAATCGTATCAATTGAACTTAAGACATTTAGAAGAGTTGTTTTACCTGATCCTGATGGCCCCATAATGGCCACAAATTCGCCCTTTTCAACTGAAAAATTAATATCTTTAAGTGCTTGATATTGCTTCTTCTTACCATAAATTTTGGATAATTGATTGACCTGTAAGATTGACATGTTATCACTCCTTATTTGCTTATATCTTTATTTTAGAAGTGATCTGTCATTCTAGCCTTTATCTAATCTTACAAATCATCGCCTTAAACTTACAGCTTTGAAAGGTTGAAGTGCTTGATGGTAATCATTTGTGATATTTAAAAATACGTATAAAAAATTAGAATTAATCATTTAATTTTTGTAAATGTAATTGAAATAATTTATTAAGTTATGTAATCATATAATTAATTGGTTTTACATATTTATAATTTGAAAGGAGTATCTGTTCATGAAAAAGATTTTATTTTTAGTGAGCACATGTTTATTATGTTTAACTTTAGCTGCGTGTGGGGGTAATGGTGAACAAAAAGAGCCTTCCAAAGAAAGTAAAAAATCTGATAAATATGAATACGAATACTACGAAGTATTAAATGATGGTGATGAAGAAACACCAAATGTCGAAATCAAATATAAAGATAGTAAAGGGAAATCCCATTTAGAAAAAACAACTTTAGATCATGTTTACGAACATATCTTAAGTGACGGCAATAAGAAACCATATATGATTAAAGATGGTAAAAAAATCCATGTTTATCGTCCACCATATATGATGTACGGCGATGATGAAACAGAAGGTAAAGCAGTGTCTAAAGATGAAGTATCTAAATAAGTAGAGGTGAGTTTATGAAGCGTTTATTATGTAAATTTAGTTTAATAACCATTACGTTTGTAACGATCATGACAGTTGCTTTGTCTACTCAATTAGATGCGGCAAGTACTTCAGGTGGTTCTAGCTCTAGTAGTTCTAGTAGCTCATCATCTAGTTCGTCATCAGCTTCATCAAGAGGTGCTTCATCCACATCATCAAGTTCATCTATGAGCCGTTCAAGTGCAGCTAATGCGTCACGAGCAGCTCAACAATCAAGTCAACGAGCGTCTCAACAAGCAGCTAAATCGAGTCAATCTAAGTCAGCACAAAGCAAACAATATAAAAAGAACTCGAATACCAAATCTTTAGTAAGTCCAAGACGTCCTTATAGTTCAAGTGCAGCATATCAAACTCAATTTATGTCGACGTCATTTTATAATAATTGGTTATATTTGTATCTCTTTTCTTCCGCATCTCAAGCCAGTCAGGAAAAGAAAAATAATGTTCAATATCAAATGAACATGTTGAAACATCAAATGAAAGACCATGAAAAATTATATACAGTAACAGTTGATACGAAACAAGGGAAACGTGTTGTAGTTGTACCCAAAAAGCAATACGACAAAATTCAAAAAGGGCAACACGTCAAAATTAAAAATGGTGTTGTTCAATAAATAATCATTTATAGTTAAGGAGTTTCTATGGGAAAAGAAATAATCGAGTGGATTGTTGCATTAGCAATAGGTATTATTATCACTATCATTCTCACAGTATTTATCGGTACTTCTTATACTGTTTCAGGAGAATCGATGCATCCTACTTTTGAAGATAAAGATAAAGTGATAGTTAGTAAAATATCTAAGACATTGAATCATATTGATTCCGGTGATGTCATTATTTTTCATGCTAATTCTAAAAGCGATTATATTAAACGATTGATTGGTAAACCAGGAGATACGGTTAAATATAAGAAAGATCAATTGTATATTAATGATAAAAAAGTTAAAGAACCCTATTTGAGTGAAAATAAAAAGTATAAAATTGGTAAGTATTTAACAGAAGATTTTAATTCTAAAACACTTAATGGGGCGAATGGGAAGGCTAAAATACCTGAAGATAAATATCTTGTATTAGGTGATAATAGACAAAATAGTAATGATAGCCGATATAAAGATGTTGGTCTGATTGATAAAAAGCAAATTGTAGGTAAAGTGATGTTTAGGTATTGGCCTTTCGATAAATGGGAAAGTGGATTTAATCCAGGAACATTTCCCAATTAAGTATCAATAAAGGGTCTCTATCGTTGATTAAAACTTTGAAAGAAAGGTGAGTCAACGATAGGGACTTTTTTCGTGGATAAGTATAGATGTTGTGGATAAGTTTGAATTAACAATTCGATAAAACTGTGCATATCAAGGGTTGGAGATTGATTGTAAGTTATCCACAACGTGTGTTATTATGTTGATAATTAACAGAATTGTGTGACAATAATGTAAATGGGGTGTAAAGGATGTTTGGATTTAAAGTAAATGAAGACGTAACTTTAAAGATATTAGAAGAGAGAGAAGCGGATACATTATTTAATCTTGTTGATCAATCGAGGGCATATTTAGCAGAATGGTTACCATTTGTAGCTTATACTAACCAAGTTGAAGATAGTCGAAAATTTATTCAAGCAGCGTTACGCCAATTTGCCTCAGGTAATGGTTTTCATTGCGGTATATGGATAGAAGACCAATTGGTTGGTGTGATTGGATTACACTATATTGACAATGTAAACAAGAAAACATCAATTGGGTATTATTTAGGTGAAAATCATCAGAAAAAAGGCATCATGACACAGTGTACTAAAGCATTGATTGATTATGCATTCCATGAATTAAAGTTAAATCGTGTGGAAATTAGAGCATCAGTTGAAAACAAAAAAAGCCAAGCGATACCAGAACGATTAGGTTTTACAAGAGAAGGTCGACTGAGAAGCGATGAAAAAGTACAAGGTCAATTTACAGATAGTTTTGTTTATAGTTTATTAAAATCAGAATGGGAATCATAAATAGAAAAAGACTAGATAATTATTGGTTATACATTATATATTCAGTGTTTCGTTGTGAATATATGTGCATAATACATAAATAATTATCTAGTCTTTATTTATTTCAATCAGTCTACGATTTATAAAATTTACGAACTTTTGATAAATAAACAAAGGCATTATAGATAAATAAAATGATAAGAAATAACACACCCAATGTTTGGTTTATGCCAGTATTGATTGAGTGGACAGATAAAAAGACTGCAAAAATTATAATTAATACTAAATTGATATGGTAAGTCTTAAACATTGATGTTAGCGTTATATATCGTTCACCTTCATCCATTAGTGATAGTGTTTTCTCAGTGTAATTAGCTTCGCCTAATTTAGGATAGCGATTATCTATTTTACGTGCGTATAGTCCTATCATTATTGAGGGTATCATTGTAATCATATATGGAACTATAGAATAAAGTGTATAGATATCGCTAACATTACCGATTACAAGTGTGAATAAAAATAGTAAACTAATTAAAATTTGCAAGTAGTATATAAAACTAGCATTTATAAACTTTAGACTAGACTTTTCTTCAAAAATATCTTCATCTACATTGCTATTTGGTTCGTCTATTTTATTTTTTAAGTCAACGGAGTGTTTTAATTCAATATACAGAAATATCGTTAATATAATGTTAATTAATGTCGCAATGATGCAAGATACGATAATAAAATTTTGACTGGTAAAATGAGTTTTATCAAATATACCAAGGTTATGAAGTGTTGGTATTAATAAACCAGCGATACCACCTGCGATTCCACCTATAATCATAAGTAATAGATAGCGTCCTACTTTCATAAATCTTCCTCCTCGATGATAAAGATACTTTCTACGGGTTCATTAAATATACGAGCAATTTTTATAGCTGTAAGTATAGAAGGTGTGAAGTCATTACGTTCTATCAAAGAAACGGTTTGCCTTGATATACCAGCTTTCTTAGCTAATTGAGTTTGATTATATCCATCTCTTGCTCGTAATTCTTTAAGTCGATTTCTCAAGTTGATCAACTCCTTAATATTAATGTATATGATAAACGTCATTTTGACAAGTATATTTGTCAAAATGACATATATGTTGTATATTACATATATCAACGAAATATAAATATATTCAAAAGAGGTGGTTTCATGCAACGCATTGATATTTTAGATAATCCTAAATTAATGAAACAGTTCTCTCAATACATGATTTTATTGTTTATTGTTTTTGGTATTATTTTTTGGATTATAGAGAGAAGTACTAATACTGTATATATATTTCAATCATTTATAGGTAATATTTTACTTTTTCTTATTTTATATTTCTTAATTTTTACAATTCATGAATGCATTCACGGTATTTTTTTCAAAATATTTTCACCTAGATACAAAGTACATTTTGGATACTCTAGTGGTATGATTTATTGTGCTATACCTGGTGGACAATTTACACCTATGACTTTTCTAATAAGTGCTATTGCACCATTTATAATTATAACAGTGATATTAATTATTACGCTTTATTTAGGTATATTACCAAAGTTTTTCTTTTTTATTTTGGCGACATTACATGCTGGTAGTTGTGTTGGAGATTTTTATTGGGTTCTTAAAATGATTCAAACTCCAAAAAACTCAGAAATTGAAACTACTGACAAGGGCATTATTATTTATGAATAATTATTAGAACAAAGGGGTTTTAAAAATGGAGAATAAAGGATTTATGATTTCTAATCTACTAAATATATTGTTCATGTTTGTTATTGCCTTAGGTGTGATTGATAATCATTTAATTTTAGCTATTGCATTTGCTATTTTGGCAATGATCAATACAGCGTATTTAATTTATAAGAGCAATGAAATAATTAAACAGAATGAAGGTTGATCACATGGTAAAAAATCTTAAATCATATCAATCAATAGAGTTATTAAATGAATTAGAACAAGTTTATCAGACTGCCATTTTAGATACAGTTGAACGAGAATTGTGGAATCATGAATATGAGGCACTGGAATTTAAATTATTTGGGTATAATTTCAAGAGTCGTTTAGCTAAAAAGACACCAAAGAAAAAGGGTTATTTCGTCACTTTGTGGGAAAAAGATATCAATGAGCAAAATACCCCATTACATTTTGATCAAATGAGTGACTATTTAATGATTTATGTAAACGATCAAGCACAAAAAGGCATATTTATTTTCGATAAAGAAACACTGTTAAATCATGGTATTTTAACTGATAATCATCACCAAGGTAAAATGGCTTTTCGTGTTTATCCAGATTGGGAAACAGATTTAAATGTAACTGCTTTAAAAACGCAACAATGGCAACACAAATATTTTATTAATTTAAGTCATAGTGACAGGGAGAATCAATTATCTCAAATTAATACGATGATTCATGTGAATTAAATAACTGAAAAAACGTCTACAAATAATATAACCCAATACTAAATTTACTTTATTAGTGGATTTAGTATTGGGTTATTTATGTTCATTAATGATAAAAGAATTGAGAGATGTATTGAATTTTTAATAAGATAGGTCTATAATTTATAAATCGTAATTGTTTCGATTTTAATCCGAAAATAAATATCTCAAGGAAGTGTTTAATGATGCAACAACATCGAAAGGTAGTCATTATTGGCGTAGGTGCTGCGGGTATCGGCATGGCTATCACATTGAAAGATTTTGGTATAGATGATTGTTTAATATTAGAAAAAGAAGAGATAGGTTCATCATTTAAACAATGGCCTAAGTCAACTCGTACCATTACGCCATCGTTTACATCTAATGGATTTGGTATGCCAGATATGAACGCTATTTCTAAAGAGACGTCACCTGCGTTCACATTTAATCAGGAACATGTATCTGGGGAAACGTATGCGAAATATTTAGAAGTTGTGGCTTATCACTATGGTATCAGTATTCAAACTAACACTACTGTAACGCATGTCTCTATGGAAGAGGGTCTATATCTCATCAAGACAACTCAAGGTGATTACACGGCAGATTATATTTTTGTAGCTACTGGTGATTTTCAATTTCCTAACAAACCATTTAAGTATGGTATTCATTATAGTGAAGTGACCGACTTTAATGAATTCGATAAGGGAGACTATGTTGTGATTGGTGGTAATGAAAGTGGGTTTGATGCTGCGATTCAATTAGCTAAAAATCAGTCGACGATTTCATTGTATACACGTACGACCGGTCTAAATGATGAAGACGCTGATCCAAGTGTAAGGTTATCACCTTATACACACCAACGCTTAAGCCAAGTAATCCAACAAGGTGCGTTGATAGAAATGAATGTGCATTATAGTGTTTCAGAAATTAATTATCAAGACGGTAAGTACTATATTTATTTTGAAAATGGTCATGAAGTACAAACCGTGAATGAACCTATTCTTGCTACCGGATTTGATGTAACGCAAAATCCTATCGTTCAAGAATTATTCGAAACGACAAAGCAAGATGTGAAATTAACACTTCAAGATGAGTCGACACGCTATCCTAATATTTTCTTAATAGGTGCTACAGTTGAAAATGATCATGCCAAGTTATGTTATATCTATAAATTCAGAGCGCGATTTGCTGTATTAGCACATGAGATTGCACAGAGGGAAGGCTTACCGGTCAATCATCAAGTCATAGAATCATACCAAAAGAATCAAATGTACTTAGATGACTATACTTGTTGTGATGTGGCGTGTTCATGTTAGAAGTGAAATATGATTTGAAGCGTGGGTATCATGATGCGATTCCCGAAGATACTCATCTCTTAACCATGCAACATATATCAAGATTGACATCTGCTGAAAAAGCTTTATTAAAATCAACGATTATCAAGAACAAATTGGATATATCTTTATTGGAGAGTGTAGTGTCTACTTCTCAACATAGTCACTATGTTATACAACACCTTGAGCAATTTCAGAAACAGCGACAACATCAAACACCGAATATCTTACAAATGATACTTGGCTGGTTGATGATATTACTCATGTTCGCATTGCCTATTGGTGTTGCATATCACTTTTCAGATTGGCTACAAAGTCATTATGTCGAACATTGGATTAGCGTCTTAGCTTCATTTGAATATTTCCAACATGGTATCATGCAACATATTTTCTTCGGAGGTTATGGTGTGTTATCGCTAGGAACATATTCATTTGTATGGGCATTACCTGTAGTGGTGTTAATCAGTTTGTCTTCAGCTATCGCTGAACAAAGCCATTTAAAGGATTGGATCACTTGGGCAATTGAACCCACGATGATACGCATTGGATTAAATGGAGAAGATATTATTCCTTTATTAGAAGGATTTGGATGTAATGCTGCGGCTATTACACAAGCAGGTCATCAATGTCATGCTTGTACCAAAACACAGTGCATGAGTTTGATTGGTTTTGGAAGTTCATGCAGTTACCAAATAGGAGCGACGTTATCTATATTTAGCGTAGCAGGTCATTCGTGGCTATTTATACCTTATTTAATATTAGTATTGGTGGGTGGCATTATCCATAATCGATTATGGATGAGGACAAACCATCACCCATTTACAATTCAAACTGTTAATAGGTCCACCATACATTTGCCTTCTATGCGACAATTGAGTCAACAAATTTGGGGTAATATTTGCATGTTTGTCATTCAAGCTATGCCAATTTTTATCACAATCTGTTTCATTGTTAGTATCATTTCCTTAACGCCCGTTCTATCGCTCATTTCACATGTATTCATGCCAATATTGATGTATTTAGGTATTCCCAATGAATTATCTCCAGGTATCTTATTTTCCATGATTAGAAAAGATGGCATGTTGTTATTTAATATGCATCAAGGTGCTTACATTCAACAATTGTCTGTCATACAACTATTGTTATTAGTCTTTTTTAGTTCCACATTTACAGCGTGTTCTGTCACGATGACCATGGTATTTAAACAACTTGGATTGAATGAAAGTTTTAAAATGATAGCAAAACAAATGGTGACATCACTTAGTATGGTTATCATTATTGCAACCATTGCTAAGCTTATAGCAATTATGAATTAAAAGGAGTGGCTAAGATGGATATTGTGATCATAGGAGGTTTTTTAGGTGGTGGTAAAACCACATTATTGAATCATCTCGTGTCTGAAGCGGTGGCACAAGGGTTACAACCAGCGGTAATTATGAATGAGTTTGGTAAGCAAAGTGTGGATGGTCAATTAATTGATCAAAAGATTCCTTTAAATGAGCTTACTGAAGGCTGTATTTGTTGTGCAATGAAAGCAGATGTTTCAGATCAATTGCATCAACTTTATTTAGATTATCAACCTGATATTGTATTTATTGAATGCAGTGGGATCGCAGAACCACTGGCAGTTGTAGATGCATGTTTAACACCCATCTTAGCACCATTTACTAGTATTAAACATATGTTGGGCATTGTAGATGCACAAATGTATCAATCGTTAAAATCTTATCCAAAAGATATCCAAGGTTTGTTTTATGAACAATTGAGTCATTGTTCTCACTTATTTGTGAATAAAATTGATTTAACACATGTGAATGTTACCAGCCAATTATTAAAAGAATTAGAAATTATCAATCCAGAAGCAGATATTCAAGTAGGTATGTACGGTCGAATCACTTTGCCTAAGTATACAAAAACTACCGATAACAATGTACAGATGACAAAGACTAAAATAGATCATCAATCACTTCATAAAGGTATTCATCATCAATACATCGATGTACCAGTCAAATGTACCAAACTACAGTTTATAGATTATTTAGACGCCTTACCGTCAAATATTTATCGTATGAAAGGATTTATTCAATTCATAGACCAACCGCATACTTATTTAGTTCAATATATGCAAGGTCAGTTTGAATTAACGCCAGTAGCATTTAAGAAAGAAGTCCCGCAATATCTGGTGTTAATTGGTAAAAACATACAATATGACGATTATCGTCAATTATGTAATAGTAACGATATGGAAATAGGTTATTAAAGTATAAATAAATCCCCATATAGACATGAAGATAACTTAGTTGTTATCTTTATGCGTTATATGGTTTTTTTAGTTATGACTGTTTCTCGTTAGGGTCTTTGTGGTAAATTTGAATAGAATTTTGGTAAAATATGAATAATGAGTGAACTAGCGTGTTAATAACTATTTTTCATTACCAGACATTATAATGTATTGATCAACAAGGCATTTTTGTGATGAAAAAAGTTGCTTTATTCATTAATGAAATTGACATAGTATATCTTTATATAAATTAAAAGGAGATGAGCTAACTTATGTCTCGTATTGTATTAGCTGAAGCATATCGTACACCAATTGGCGTGTTTGGAGGTGCTTTTAAAGATATCCCTGCCTATGATTTAGGTGCCACTTTAATTAATCACATTTTAAAAACAACTCAAATTGATCCAAATGAAATTAATGAAGTGATATTAGGTAACGTTTTACAAGCAGGTCAAGGACAAAACCCAGCTCGCATAGCATCAATTAAGGGTGGTTTACCTGAATCTGTTCCAGCGTTTACAGTAAATAAAGTCTGTGGATCAGGATTAAAATCTATTCAATTAGCGTATCAATCCATTTTAGCGGGTGACAATGACGTCGTATTAGCAGGTGGCATGGAAAGTATGTCACAATCACCGATGCTTATGAAGAATGCACGTTTCGGATTTAAAATGGGTAACCAAGCGTTAGTTGATAGTATGGTAGCAGATGGATTAACAGATGTATTTAATGATTATCATATGGGTATTACGGCTGAAAACTTAGTCGAAAAATATAGTATTAGCCGTGAAGCACAAGATGAATTTGCTGCTCAATCACAACAAAAAGCAGAGGCCGCTCAAAATAGTGGTGCTTTTGATGCGGAAATCGTTCCAGTCGAGGTACCACAACGTAAAGGAGATCCTATTGTCGTATCAGAAGACGAAGGTATTAGAAAAGGCACAACTGCTGATAAATTGAGTCACTTAAGACCCGCCTTTAAAAAGAATGGTTCAGTAACAGCTGGTAATGCATCAGGTATTAATGATGGTGCATCAATGATGTTAGTAATGACTGAAGAAAAGGCAAAAGAATTAAATATCAAACCTATCGCTATTTTAGACGGCTTTGGCACTAGCGGTGTGGATCCATCTATTATGGGTATTGGTCCAGTAGACGCAGTGAAAAAAGCACTACAACGTACAAATCAATCTATTGAAGATATCGATGTTTTCGAACTTAATGAAGCATTTGCATCACAGGCTTTAGCAGTAAATCAAGAATTACAATTACCTGCTGAAAAGGTCAATACTAAGGGTGGTGCTATTGCTTTAGGTCATCCAATAGGTGCCTCAGGTGCACGTATATTAGTGACACTGTTACATCAATTAAATGAAGAAAAGCAATCTGGTATTGCTTCATTATGCATTGGTGGCGGGCAAGGTATTGCGACAGCAGTATCTTATTATAAAGGTTAAGGTAAATTTCTAAAGTAACGGTTAGGGCATGATTAGCCTTAACCGTTTTTTATGAATTAAAAATAAATGAGTAAAATTATTAATAATTAAACTAAATCTATAGACTGTGTGAGCTTATTTAAAAAGAATATCGATTCAAAAATTGGACAAACATGATTCAGTAAGTTATACTTTTACAATATTGTTTGAAAATTTCAATTTCAGAAAACTAAATTTAAATCCGAATTTATTTTAAGAATAAAATGAATTTGTATATACATTTTATAATTTTGATGTTATACTCACCATAGTTTGTTTGGTAAAAAATCTTGTTTTTTTAGCCTATGTATACCTGTTCAGTATACATAGGTTTTTTTATGTTTTTTTATGTTTATTTATGATGAATCACATAGGGAACACACCCCACTAGTTAGTAGGGTGTGTTTATTACGTCATGTCATCTCTTAATTATGATCATTGAATATAGTTATAAGATTTAGCTTGGTTTGCTGAAATAGCACGAGTGTCTATTACAAATGATTGTAATAAATGTAGGAGGACGATTTATTATAAAAACACGATAATGAGCCGATATTCTGATTTGAAAAGTAAAAAAGCACTCATCAAAGAGTGCCGTTTGATTTAAAAGAATGTGAGTAGTATGAAGATGATGAAAAAAATGCTAGTGAAAGTAACTTCTTTCCAATTTTTCTCAATGGTATATGCCCCCACGGAGAGTAATAGACCAATAAGGATAAAAATATTATCTACTGATTTTAAGTGGGCTCCTCCATAAATACTATCTAATATAATACGAAGGATAAAAATGAGTACGCCAATTATAATCAGTGTTATACTAACCATTTTTAAGTAACGGGATATTTTTGTACTATTTGTCTTTTTGTCATTTATATTGTTAGAACTCATATCCTCCACCCCCATACAATAAATTTACCACTCTATTATTATTAATATTCACAATAAAAGAAATTGAAAATGATGATTGAATAATAAGATGTTTCAGATAATAGTTAAGTGAAATAAATAATTAGAGAATGATTATGGAGGGCTTTGTACATGTTTAATAATAAGAAATCAGATGATCGCTTTGATGTAGAAAAGGTCTCAAAAGACTCTAATATGCGTTGTTATGTATTGACTGATAAAGAAACAGGCGTTCAATATCTTGCTACTTGGGTGAGTACAGGTGGTGGTATTACACCATTATTAGATGAAAATGGAAATGTAACTAAAGTAGATACTACTTCATTGAAAAATGATTAATTTACATATTAATTTTTTATAGGAGGTATTACTTTGTTACTTATGGTTATAAGCGGCTTCGTAACCATTTTTATTCTATTTAGTATAAGTAAATTTTTTAAAGAAAATGAGTAATAAAAACTGCAACGGCAAGCTTGTAATTCAAAACAAGTCGCAACCGTTGCAGTTATTTATATTTTAGAATGTTTTCGTCTATATTAAGATGAATGAGTCATGTCGTATTTATTTTAATATCAACACTATGCATATGTCCTTTTAATAAATTAAGGTTTAATTGCAAATGCTCGCACTGGGAAACCAGGTGCATCTTTCGGTTTAGGACTTATCGCATAAATAATCGCACCTCGGGTAGGTAATTGATCTAGGTTTGTTAACAGTTCGACTTGGAATGTATCTTGGCCTAAGACATAACGTTCACCAACGATATCACCATTTTTTGCAATGTCTACAGATGCGTCAGTATCAAATGTTTCATGACCGATAGATTTGATATGACGTTCTTCAATTAGAAACTTTAATGCATCTAATCCCCAACCAGGTAGATGTTGTTGACCTTCAACGTCTTTGTTTTCAAATGATTCAATGTCCGGCCAACGTTTTGACCAATCTGTACGTAAAGCTACAAATGTGCCAGGTTCGATCGTTCCATTTTTTGATTCCCATTGTTCTAGGTGCTCACGTGTAACAATAAAGTCTGAGTTTTGAGCAACTTCTTGTGAAAAGTCTAAAACAATCAGTGGTAGCACCAATTCCTTTAAATTTAATTCTTCAAGGTATCTCTGATTTTCAACGAAATGAATAGGGGCATCGATATGCGTACCATATTGTGTGACGATATTCCATCGTTGAACATAAAAACCATGTTCTTGAACTGTGAATAACGTAGATACTTCACCTTTTTCAAAATCACTGAATCTTGGAATATCAGGGTCGAAAGTATGTGTTAAATCGACCCATTTAGATTCTTTTAACTGATTTAATTGATCCCATAAAGGATAGTTTGACATAAGCATCATCCTCAATTTATTTTATGCTGTTGTAGCATTATTTTCTTCGCGTTTCTTTCTAACAGCGTTAACTAATACAGTTAATGCTTCTTTAACTTCATCTTCTTTACGTGTTTTTAATCCACAGTCCGGATTCACCCAGAATAATGAACGCTCAATTTGTTGTAAAGAACGATTAATTGCAGTAGTAATTTCATCTTCTGTAGGGATACGAGGGCTATGGATATCATATACTCCTAATCCGATACCTAAGTCATAGTTAATATCTTCAAAGTCTTTAATCAAGTCACCATGGCTACGAGATGTTTCAATTGAAATAACATCTGCATCTAAATCGTGAATCGCATGAATGATTTGACCAAATTGAGAATAACACATATGCGTATGAATTTGTGTTTCATCTTTGACTGATGATGTTGCTAATTTAAATGAATGAACTGCATCTTTTAGATATTGTTCATGGTACTCAGAACGTAGTGGTAATCCTTCACGAAGTGCTGGCTCATCTACTTGAATGACTTTAATACCATTTTCTTCTAATGCTAGCACTTCTGCATTAATTGCTAACGCGATTTGATCTTGTACAGTTGTACGTGGAATATCAACGCGTTCAAATGACCAGTTAAGAATTGTGACTGGACCAGTGAGCATACCTTTAACTGGTTTGTCAGTTAAACTTTGTGCGTAGACAGTTTCCTTAACTGTTAATGGTTCAGTCCATTTAACATCCCCATAAATAACTGGTGGTTTTACTGCACGAGAACCATATGATTGAACCCAACCAAACTTAGTAACTAGGAATCCTTGTAGTTTTTCTCCAAAGAATTCAACCATGTCATTTCGTTCGAATTCACCATGTACGAGCACATCAAGTCCAATCTCTTCTTGAATTTTAATCCAACGCGCAATTTCGTTTTCTAAGAATTCTTTATAAGCTTCATCAGAAATACGTTGGTTCTTCCAATCTGCTCGATATTTTCTAACTTCTCTCGTTTGAGGGAATGAACCAATCGTTGTAGTCGGTAAATCCGGTAAATTTAATCTTTGGTATTGTGCTTGTTTGCGCTCAGAGAATGGTGATTGACGGTGTGTACGGACACTATCAAAATCATAGTCTAAGTTTTTGAATGATTGACTTTGGAATCGTTCATAACGAGATTTTAAGTTGTCATATTTCGTACTATCGTTATTATTGAAAAGACGGCGTAAAGCATCTAATTCGTCTAATTTTTCAGTAGCAAAGCTCAAACCTTCAGCGATAGATTCATCTAATGTTTCGTCATCTAATGATACAGGCACGTGTAGTAAAGATGAAGAAGGCTGGATGACAATATTTTGAGCATATTGTTGTAAAGTTTCAATCAATGACTTTTTAGCTTCAATATCAGCAGCCCAAACATTACGTCCATCGATAATACCTGCGTATAATGTTTTGCTTGAATCAAAATCACCAGCTTTAACTTGCTCTAAGTTGTAGCCATGATCATGAACGAAGTCTAATCCTAAGCCGCCGACTGGTAATGAGCTTAAGAATTTAAGATTTACGCGTTCGAAATAAGTTTGAATCACTAAATGTTTGCCTAATCCAGTATGAGTTAATTCTTCATAAGCTTCTTTAGTAATATTTTCATAATTTTTACTTTCGTCCGTAACTAACACGGGCTCATCAATTTGAATATATTTTGCACCTGCATCAACAAGTGATTGTAATACTTCTTTATATAATGGCAATAATGTTTTTACTTTTTCTTCGAACGATTGGTTACCACCTTTTGATAATTTAACGAAGGTAATAGGGCCTACAATGACTGGATGTGCATTGACATTAATAGATTGTGCATACTTAAAGCGGTCTAATAACACATTACGATTTAATTTAGGTTCTACATTATCCCATTCTGGCACGATATAGTGGTAGTTAGTATTAAACCATTTGATTAATGCACTTGCGACGTGTTGCTTATTACCACGTGCAATATCAAATAACAAGTCATCATTCACTTCTCGTCCTTGGAAACGTTCAGGAATAATATTGAATAGTAGTGATGTATCTAAGATATGGTCGTATAAAGAGAAATCACCTACTGGAACGCTGTCTAGATTGTAATTCTTTTGTAGTAAAAGGTTTTCTTTGTGTAAGTCAGTAAGTGTTTGATCTAGTTCATTTTTATCAATTTTTTGAGCCCAGTAGCTCTCAATTGCCTTTTTCCATTCTCTTTTTCTACCTAATCTTGGGAATCCTAAGTTTGAAGTTTTAATTGTTGTCATAATATTGCCTCCTTATGAGTGGTAATAGATTTTGAATACGCTGCAAGTTCTAGTGAATAATCGACTTTTTGGAAAGGTGTAATAATGTATAATCCATTAAAGTATTCATGCACCGTATCGATGAGTTCCTTTGAAAGTCTAAGACTAAGTTCTTTAGTTATTTCTTTATCATCTTTAACTGCTTTGAATTGATTGAGTACCTCTTCTGACATTTTGATGCCAGGTACTTCATTGTGTAAAAATAGTGCATTGTTATAACTTGCAATGGGCATAATACCTATGAAGAAAGGTGTATTTAAGTGTTTTGTTGCTTCATACACCTGCTTAATTTTTTCTTTACTATATACAGGTTGAGTGATGAAATAACTCATGCCACTTGCTACTTTCTTCTCAAGACGTTTGACTGCACCATCGAGTTTTCTTACATTAGGATCAAATGCACCAGCGATGTTAAAGTTCGTATGTTTCTTCAGCGCATCACCGTCTGTGTTGATACCTTGATTAAAGCGAAGTGCAATTTCGGTTAATCCTTTAGAATTAACATCATAAACATTGGTTGCGCCAGGCAAATGACCTACTTTTGATGGGTCACCTGTAATGGCTAAAATTTCATTAACACCAATGAGTGAGAGACCTAATAGGTGAGATTGTAGACCTATGAGATTTCTATCACGACAGGTAATATGAACGAGGGGTTCAATATTAAATCGTTGTTTGATAATACTTGCTGCAGCAATGTTACTTACGCGAACAGTTGCTAAGGAATTATCTGCTAATGTCACTGCATCGATATCTGCACCATCAAGCTTGCCAATATTGTTGAAAAACTGATCAGTATCTAAATGTTTAGGTGTGTCTAATTCTACAATGACAGTAGGGCCTTGTTTGACTTTGGAAGTCAATGATTGTTTGGAATTCAGGTCTTTTTTACGATTGACTTTTTTATTAATTGGTATGACGTTTTTATGGGCAACAGGTCTTAAATTCTTTACAGATGTTTTAATGTATCGAATATGTTCTGGCGTAGTACCACAACAACCACCAATCAATCTCACACCTTCGTTGATTAACTCTTGTGCCACATCACCAAAATATTGTGCGTTATCACTATATTTGAATTCGCTATTTTCAATATCTAACAAACTTGCATTTGGATAACAGGATAGAAATGCTTTATCTGGTAACTCGATATGTGAAAATGAACGTTGCATATGATGTGGGCCATGATGACAATTAAGTCCTACAATATCTGCACCACATTCAACTAATTGCTTTAATGCATCATTGATGGGTGTACCGTCTACAAGATAATTTGTGTTAGAAGCGGTTAATTGAGCGATTATGGGAATGTGATGTTTTCTTTTAGTTGATACAACGATACCTTTTAATTCTTCTAAGTCATAATAGGTTTCAAACAATAAAGCATCTACACCTTCATCAACTAAAGTATCTATTTGATGCTCAGTATGATATTGGATAGTTGAAAGGCTTAGGTCATCTTGTTTAACACCTCTAAAGCCTCCAACCGTTCCTAAAATAAAAGTATCTTCATTGGCAGCTTTTTTAGCAATTTGAACAGCTGCTTTATGAATTTCTTTGACCTTATGTTCTAAACCGAAGGCTTTTAACTTTTCAAAGTTGGCGCCGTACGTATTCGTTTGTATAACGTCAGCACCGGCATCAATGTATGATCGATGGATACGTTCGACCTTTTCCGGATGAGTTAAGTTATAAGCTTCTGGGCATGTATCTAGGCCTTCTGAATAAAAAATGGTTCCAATTGCGCCATCAGCTACTAAAACGTTGTTCTGTAATTTGTTCAGGAATTGACTCATTAAATGCCTCCTTTAAAGCATAGTTGATGTCCGCAATAAGTTCGTCAGGATTTTCTAATCCTACACTTAATCGGAATAATCCGAAGGTAATACCACGCGCATTTCTAATATCTTCTGGAATCGCTGCATGTGACATCGTTGCAGGATGAGATAGAATGGTTTCTACACCACCTAAACTTACTGAAACCAATGGAATAGTTAACGCATCTACAAACGCTTGTGCCTTTGTTTCATCTTTTAGTCTGAAACCAATGACAGCACCACCTGTTTTAGCTTGTTTAAGGTGTGTTTTGTTATTTCCTGGGTAATACACTTCTGCGATTTCATCTCTTTGACTTAAGAATGAAACAAGCTTTTCAGCATTTGCTACAGATTGTTTGAATCTAATAGGGAAAGTCTTAAGATGTTTAGCTAATGCCCAACTATCATAAGTAGATAGGGCGTTACCAGTACCGTTTTGAATAAGATATAACGCATCCGCCACATCTTCGCGATTTGTAATGACTGCGCCTGCTAGTAGGTCACTATGTCCACCTAAAAATTTAGTTGCACTGTGAATAACAATGTCTGCACCAAGTGCTAAAGGTGATTGTCCTAATGGCGTCATAAAGGTATTATCTACAGCTAATAACAATTGGTTGGCTTGCGCAATCTCTGCAACTGCTTGAATATCGGTCACTTTAAAACACGGATTAGAAGGTGTCTCTACATATATAAGTTTCGTATTAGATTGAATTGCATTGTTAATATTTTCTGCTTGAGTCGCGTCTACAGTTGTAAATTCAATATTGAATCTTTTTAAAATATCTTCAGTTAATCGGAATGTACCACCATAAACATCATCAGGTAATATGACATGGTCTCCGGATTTCAATGTAAGTAAAACTGCAGAAATAGCTGCAATGCCTGATGCAAATGCAAACCCATATTTACCTTTCTCTAGATGAGCTAATTTTTCTTCTAAAATCGCTCTGTTTGGATTACCACTACGTGCATAATCGTAAAGTGGACTACCACCAAGTTGGTCTTGATGAAATGTTGATGAATCATAAAAAGGTGGATTGGCTGAGATATAATCCTTTCCTCGACGTTCATCGAAAATTACTTCAGTATCTATTGATAAATTCATGAAATCACTCCTACTTTTGAATGCGTTAATGCTTGGATAATATCTGCTTCAATATCAGAATAATTTTCGATTCCGATTGATAAGCGAATTAAAAACTCATCGATACCTCTTTTGTCTTTCTCTTCATCGGGCATATCCACGTGAGTCTGTGTGTAAGGAAATGTAATAAACGTTTCTGTACCACCTAAACTCTCTGCAAATATACAATTTTCTAAATTTTCCAAAAATTTTGGAATGCTATATGCCTTGTTGAGTCGTAAACTTAACATGCCAGTTCTACCGCTATATAAGACCTCGTCAATTGCATCTAAATCTTGGCATTTAACTGCTAATTTTTGAGCATTTTCTTGTGAACGATCGATTCGTAAATGCAAAGTTTTTAGACCTCTTTGTAGTAAATAGCTATCCAACGGTGATAGCGTAGCGCCTATCATATTGTGGAATTGTCCCAATTCTTCAGCTAACTTGTCGTCTTTGACTGTAACAACACCTGCTAGCACATCATTATGACCACCGATATATTTTGTAGCCGAATGTAAAACAATATCGGCACCTTCTTCTAATGGTGTTGAAAGATATGGTGTTAAAAATGTGTTATCAATAATAGTTAATAAATCATGTTTTTTACTGAGCACATAATAAGGTGTAACATCAATATCAATCATTTGTGGATTAGAAATGGGTTCGATGAATAGTGCTTTTGTTTGTGATGTAATTTGATTTTCAACTTCTTCATAGTTTAGGAAATCTACGTACTTAAATGTCACACCGTATTGCTGTTCGTAAAAATCAAATAGTCTAAATGTGCCACCGTATAAATCAAATGCAACTAATACTTCATCACCAGGTTTAAAAAGGTTACATACAAGTTGAATTGCAGCCATGCCACTTGAAGTTGCAAATGATGCTACACCTTTCTCTAGTTTGGCGAATGATTCTTCAAAAGCTGTCCTTGTTGGATTCTTCGTTCGTGTATAGTCATAACCTGTTGACTGACCTAGTTGAGGATGTTGATATGCAGTTGATAAATATATTGGATTGGCAATAGCTCCTGTATGATCTTTAGTCAAAGAAATTTGTGCTAATTCTGTATCCTTCATTACTAGACCCTCCTTAAAATTAAAAAAAGCTTCCGTCCTTTAAACCCGATTCTTTCGGATGTAAAGGACGAAAGCTTTGATTTCGTGGTACCACCTTTGTTTGTTACTTTATTACTAAAGTAACCTCTATCAGTACACCATTTTGGTAATAGGCACTGATAAAAATGAAGAAATCACAAAAATATCGTTCATAAAAAAACTCATCCATTCAGAGATTGAAGAAATGAGTATTAACGATGAAATGTGCGTCTTTAATTCCAGTACGCCATTTAACAAAATGTTAATACTGTATCGCTATAACGGGCGAACCCGTTGACACCTCATATTGGCATCAACACTCCAAGGCCATTTTCAAACTTTCTTACAATATCTTCTCTCAGCTACGAAGATTCTCTGTATAAGCAGTGTAAGTTTTACTTTCCTTTTTATAGTGTGTAAAATGTTTCGTTTTTAATTGTTAATACATAGCTTACAGATAGAAGAATCATTTGTCAACAACTTTTCTGAAAATTTAGATTAAACTTACAATTCAGATTTGTCGAATCGTTGAAATCATAGCGTTATCTTAAAATAATATTTTTGAAGAAATTGTCGTAACTTGTGATTTCTACTTGTGAAAAAAGGGTCAAATTTTTAAAATAAAATAGAGATACAAATTATATTTATATCACGGTATTAATTTTTAGAGAAAGATGTGAAAAAATGGCTCATCGAGAAGATCAAAGATTGCAATTAAACAAAGATGAACAAGTACATTCCGTTTCGTTAGCCTTAATTAAAGCTAATCCTTATCAACCGAGAAAAACATTTGATGAATATAGACTAAATGATTTGGCACAATCAATTAAACAACACGGCATATTGCAGCCGATTGTAGTAAGAAAAACTGTTCAAGGTTATTATATTGTTGTAGGAGAACGACGTTTTAGAGCCTCCCAAAAAGCAGGTTTAACTGAAATTCCTGCAATCATTAAAGAATTATCTGATGAAGATATGATGGAATTAGCCATTATAGAGAATTTACAACGTGAAGATTTGAATGCTATAGAAGAAGCAGAAAGTTATAAAAAGCTAATGGAAGATTTGAATATAACACAACAAGAAGTTGCTGAAAGACTTTCTAAATCACGTCCTTATATTGCTAATATGTTACGTTTATTAAAATTACCTTCAGACGTTGCTAAAATGGTACGTGATGGTGAGCTTTCAGGTGCACATGGTCGCACATTACTAGGTTTAAAATCTCCACAGAAAATGAAATCAATAGCGAAAAAAGCTGTGAAAGAATCGTGGAGTGTAAGATATTTAGAGAGCTATATCAATGATTATGTAAGCAAAACTTCTCCAAAGACTTCGGTTGATGTACATTCGTTAAATAAACCCAAATTTATTCAAAAGCAAGAAAGACAACTTAAAGAACAATATGGTTCTAAAGTAGATATATCAACACATAAAAATATTGGTAAAATTGCTTTTGAATTCAAATCAGAAGAAGAATTTAAGTCATTAATAAAAAAACTAAATCAAAATTATGAGATATAAGTGTAGAAGTCACATAGAAACATATTAAAAATAAACGCTGCTTACTATAGAAAGCAGTTTTTAAATCTGAAGACTGATTTAATATAAGTGGTTTTAAGATATAATGATTTAATTATGAAAAGTTTAAAGTGAGGAGGTAAATGCATAATGAATCAAGTCAAACATATCCTTTCTTCGTTAATTGAGCCACTTACAAAAGTTGAAACTTATGAAACGTTGGCGATCAAGATTATCATGATTTTGATTTATATTGTTGCAGCGATTATAGTCATAAGCATTTTAAATAAAGTGATTGAACAAGCGTTTAAAATTCAAAATAAGAGTAGAAAAGGGAATAAAAAGCGTTCTAAAACATTAATTTCACTTGTACAAAATGTAGTTAAGTATATTGTCTGGTTTATCGTTATTACGACCATCTTAAGTAAATTTGGAATTAGCGTAGAAGGTATAATAGCGAGTGCTGGTGTAGTTGGTTTAGCCGTAGGTTTCGGTGCACAAACAATTGTTAAAGATATCATTACTGGATTCTTTATCATATTCGAAAATCAATTTGATGTAGGCGACTATGTTAAAATCAATAGCGGTGGTACGACAGTTGCTGAAGGAACTGTTAAATCAATTGGACTGAGATCAACACGTATTAATACTATCTCAGGGGAATTAACGATTCTTCCAAACGGTAGTATGGGTGAAATTACTAACTTCTCAATTACTAATGGAACTTCGATTGTAGTGATACCGGTCTCAATAGAAGAGAATTTAGATCATGTTGAGAAAGAATTGAATAAATTATTCACATCACTTAGAAGTAAATACTACTTATTTGTGAGTGACCCTGTTGTAGAAGGTATTGATTCTATTGATAATAATAAGGTGACTATCAGAATCTCTGCAGAAACAATACCTGGAGAAGGTGCAGCTGGTGGTAGAATTATTAGAAAAGAAGTGCAACGATTATTTGTTAGAGAAAATATTAAAATGCCTAAACCCATTTTTGCTCCATATGAAGAGCAAAAACGTGGCTAATTATCATTGGAGGTAATTTCATGACGTCAAATTACGGAATAAATGATATAGTAGAAATGAAAAAACAACATGCATGTGGGACAAATCGTTTTAAAATCATAAGAATGGGCGCTGACATTAGAATTAAATGTGAAAATTGTCAACGTAGTATTATGATTCCACGTCAGACGTTTAATAAAAAATTAAAGAAAATTTTAGTATCCAATGAAGATACAGAAAGTTAGGAGAATGATTAATGGCTTTAACAGCAGGTATTGTAGGTTTACCAAACGTAGGGAAGTCTACACTTTTTAATGCAATTACTAAAGCGGGGGCTTTAGCAGCTAACTACCCATTCGCAACAATCGATCCAAACGTAGGAATCGTAGAAGTACCGGATTCACGTTTGTTAAAACTAGAAGAAATGGTTCAACCAAAAAAGACGATTCCAACAACATTCGAATTTACTGATATTGCAGGTATTGTTAAAGGTGCATCAAAAGGTGAAGGTTTAGGTAATAAATTCTTATCACATATTCGAGAAGTTGATGCTATTTGCCAAGTTGTTCGTGCATTTGATGACGAAAATGTAACGCATGTGTCTGGTCGAGTTAATCCTCTAGATGATATTGAAGTTATTAATATGGAGTTAGTATTAGCAGATTTAGAATCAGTAGAAAAACGTTTGCCTAAGATTGAAAAAATGGCTCGCCAAAAAGATAAAACTGCTGAAATGGAATTACGTATTTTATCTAAAATTAAAGAAACATTGGAAGAAGGTAAACCCGTACGTAGTATCGAATTTAATGATGAAGATCAAAAATGGGTTAACCAAGCACAATTGTTAACATCTAAAAAAATGTTATATATTGCTAATGTTGGTGAAGACGAAATTGGCGATGAAGAAAACGATAAAGTGAAAGCAATTCGTGACTATGCTGCTCAAGAAGACTCTGAAGTTATTGTCATCAGTGCAAAAATAGAAGAAGAAATTGCAACATTAGACGATGAAGATAAAGAAATGTTCCTAGAAGACCTAGGAATTGAAGAACCAGGTTTAGATCGTTTGATTCGTACAACATATGATTTATTAGGTTTATCAACATACTTTACTGCTGGTGTACAAGAGGTACGTGCTTGGACATTCGTACAAGGTATGACAGCACCACAATGTGCTGGAATTATCCACACAGACTTTGAACGTGGTTTTATCCGTGCAGAGGTTACAAGTTATAGTGATTATGTTGAACATGGTGGCGAAAATGGTGCTAAAGAAGCAGGTAGACAACGTTTAGAAGGTAAAGACTACATCATGCAAGATGGAGATATTGTTCATTTTAGATTTAATGTTTAATTATAATCAACAGTATCAATCATTAATTAGATTTTAACTACTCTAGATTAACTAGAGTAGTTTTTTTATGGGAGAAATTGCAGATTAAGATAGAAAAAGCAATGTAGTACATGGTCGGAGTTACTAAGTGACAAGACTACATTGCTTAAATACAACATTATTATATTAAAAGAAAGGAATAACCTCACTTGCTTTAAGAATATCTGTAGTTCTAAAAAATTGTTTGCCTTCACCAGTATAAGCAGGTACTAAAATCATATTAGCTTTGGCATTGTATAACCATTCAGGGTGCAAACCACAATTTAAAATATCTTGAAACTCTTGAAAGTCTTTATTCCAATCTAAATTTAAGTTCATGTTAAACACCTCATCACTATTATAGAACAAACGTTCGCTTTTGTGAAGTGTTTTGATACTTTTATGATGTAAACCAGTTTGTGTTTACATTTGAATCAACATAGTTAGCATCTACATTTTGATTAAGTTCTGATGAATAGAAACTATCTGTATATTGCCATAACACTTTTTCTCGAGTTGGCTCTTGAGCTTGATATGAAGCTAACCAATAACCGTCATATGAACTCACTGCGTTAGCCACATTATTAACCATAAAGTTTTCGTATGAATAGAATAATACTTTCTTATTACCAGCTAGTTTTTTCATTTGATCAGCCCAAGCTACTGTAGCAGTGTTCGCATCGCCAGAAGTAACCGTTTGTTGTTCATAATCGTTGATATAAAATTCTGCTTTTGGCGCACGATTGTATAACATTCTCGCTTCATAACGAGCATCGTCAGCATTTTCGTACATACTATATGAATAAACACCGAATTTCATATTGTTTTTATCTAACAAGGCAGAATTGTGTTCTAAACATTTATCGACATATTCAGAACCATATTGTCCACGAATAATGATAAAATCATAATTTTTCTTTAATTGTTTTACTTGAGCATCGGTTAAGTGACCTTGCCATTCGGAAATATCAAGTACACGTTCACCACTATTAGTTGTTGCAGCGCGCGATTTAGTTGAAAAAGTAGATCGATTTTGAGTATCGTTTTTAGCTTTTTCAGGATGCTTTTTCATATATTGTTGATAGCCGTAGCCCATTGTACCTTTTTTACTTTGAGTATCGTTTGTATTATTTGAATTTTCATCTGCATATGATAAATTAATGCCTGAAATCGTAGTTAACATGGTTGCAGCAAACATCGAGTAAGATAGTTTCTTTAACATAAAAGTTCTCCTTTATTTATAAAAAATTAAATGCAATTAAATTGAAAACGCAATGATGATGCTATTACAATTAATTTTTATTTACAATGATACGACTTACACAATATAAAGAACGATTTTATTATGTATATTCACATTGATTTTTATAAAAATTGGTTGAAAAAATTATATTAAAATTAGATGCTCTATCGAGTAAATATCAAAAAGAGGACATAGTGCCTATATGTTTGTCATTTCGTGTATTATAATTTTAAATATGATTGTAAAAAGTAATACTCTGTGCTATAATTCTTGATTGTGAGTAATGAAAATTATTCCTTGCTTATCACAAAATGATGATAAGCCGTATAGACCACAAGGAGGTGCAAATATACAATGAGAACATATGAAATTATGTACATCGTACGCCCAAACATTGAAGAAGATGCGAAAAAAGCAGTTGTTGAACGCTTTAATGGTATCTTAGCTTCAGAAGGATCAGAAGTTTTAGAAGAAAAAGACTGGGGTAAACGTCGCCTAGCTTATGAAATCAATGATTTCAAAGAAGGTTTCTATAACATCGTACGTATTAAATCAGATAACAACAAAGCTACTGACGAATTCCAACGTTTAGCTAAAATCAATGACGATATCATTCGTTACATCGTTATCCGTGAAGACCAAGATAAGTAATAATTTGACGGGGGCGTTTAAATGTTAAATAGAGTTGTATTAGTAGGTCGTTTAACGAAAGATCCAGAATACAGAACCACTCCCTCAGGCGTAAGTGTAGCGACATTTACTCTAGCAGTTAATCGTACTTTCACGAATGCTCAAGGGGAACGCGAAGCAGATTTCATTAACTGTGTTGTTTTTAGAAGACAAGCAGAAAATGTAAATAACTACTTATCTAAAGGTAGTTTAGCTGGCGTTGATGGTCGCATACAGTCACGTAGTTATGAAAATCAAGAAGGTCGTCGTATCTTTGTTACTGAAGTCGTTTGTGACAGTGTTCAATTCCTTGAACCTAAGAACTCACAAAATGGCGGTGGCCAACGTTCACAAAACAACGAATTCCAAGACTACGGTCAAGGATTCGGTGGTCAACAATCAGGACAAAATACTTCGTATAACAACAATTCATCAAGACCTAATTCAAATCAATCAGATAATCCATTTGCGAATGCGAACGGACCTATTGATATTAGTGATGATGATTTACCATTCTAAAAAATAACTAATTAAAATAAAATTAAAAGGAGGCAGTTAATCATGGCAGGTGGACCAAGAAGAGGCGGACGTCGTCGTAAAAAAGTATGCTATTTCACAGCAAATGGTATTACACATATCGATTATAAAGACACTGAATTATTAAAACGTTTTATCTCAGAACGCGGTAAAATTTTACCGCGTCGTGTAACTGGTACTTCAGCTAAATATCAACGTATGTTGACAGCTGCTATCAAACGTGCACGTCATATGGCTTTATTACCATATGTTAAAGAAGAGCAATAAGATATAGTTTATTGTCGGAACCTTGTAGGCTTAGCCTATGAGGTTCTTTTTTGTTTTCAAAAACTTCATGAGGGATATTCAATATATAAACAATGTGAATCTGAAGACTTTGAATTTTTCCATGTGTGGAGTTGCTTAGTTATTTTTGTTAAGCTTAAAGTATACATAATGATTTATTGATTTTTACGGGGGGATGGGTAATCAATTCTAAAGTGAATGAAGTAATTAAAGGTGTATGTATTAATTTAATGATTACATTTGCAATTGGTATAGTAATTACGTATTTTAACTTTGATTACGGTATTGATAATGCCTTTTTTCATTTTTTAGAAAAAATTAGCGTTGTAAAGTTCTTTGACAATCATTCTGCGAATACTGCAGTGACGCTAGGACTATTGTTAACAGCTTATGAAGTCATTGATACATTATTTTTAGAGGATGATGAAGAGGATGAAACTGAGCGCTCTATACACGAAAAATAAATCACGAATAAAGAAAAGCTATGGCTGAAACTGATTTGATGTCAGTGCCATAGCTTTTCTTAATGGTTGTTATTAAAACGACCTAATAAAAATGAAGTTAAACTACTTAAAATAATTAATATAATAAGAAAAGAAAGTAGATAAATTTGATTGCTTTCAACATGAAAACCCATCTCAAATTGACCATGTAAATGACCATTAATATAAAAATTGAGTGTAATAATGATCAGAATTAAAATAATAGATATCGCACTTAATAAATCGAAACCTATTTTAAAAATGAAAAATTTATTTTTATTTGCGTTCAAGATGATACAACCTTTCATATTCTTAGAAAATAATAAGTCGGTACCATCCCATTTGTTTATTGTGCATTCGTTATTGAATGAATTGCAATTAGAAATTTTAAATGAATGGTTAATAATTATCAATATATAAATATCTATTTTTTTACTAGTTTTAATAAATTTTTAACTAAAATTGTTTCGGGATGTGATTATGTGGTATACACCATAGGTAGACATAATGATAATTATGTATTGAAAGGAGTGAAGACACATGTTCGGATTAATAGGAATGATCATCGTAGGTGGTCTTATCGGTTGGATTGCAGGTGCAATTCTTGGTAAAGATATCCCAGGTGGTATTTTAGGTAATATTATTGCTGGTATCGTAGGTGCATGGGTTGGTTCAATGATCTTTGGACATTGGGGACCAGAACTAGGTAAAATTTATATCTTCCCAGCATTATTAGGTTCAATTATTTTAATTTTCGTGGTATCACTTATTTTAAAAGCTTTAAGAAAAAAATAATTGTATCATAGCAATAGAGATGACCTTAATTGATAAGGACATCTCTATTTTTTTATTATTTAATAGTAGCCCAATTACTCTACGTAAATACTGGCTAAAATGGTCATTAGAAGTGTTAGTAAACATGCTAAAAGGATGATATTTTGTACTTTAATTGAATTACTTTTATAACCATTTTGTCTGTAAATATAAAATAAAAACAACCATGACAAAATGACGAGTATACCTAAAATAATAATCACTATTTTCATAACATATATACCTCCTCATTGGTTACGTACCCTAATCGATTGATCATAATTGAAGAGATATGTTGATAAAAGTGATTATAAAAATATATATCATTTAAATTTAGACAAAAAAAAGAGGATGACGCTGGGTAACGCCATCCAGGAGTATTATGTTCATGAATATAAAAGACTTTGTAGTTACTTATTAACTACATGTATATAATATCATGAATTATATTAAAATACCAATTAAAACAACTTAATTCTAAAATAAATTTTTCGTTGTATACATTTAATTATAAATATGCAATCATATCATTCATTTTTTAATTTTATTTATCATATATGCATGAATAGTTAGTCAATTCTCAATATTTTTCGAAGTGTTGTATGTTTATGCATGGATTGATACGATAACTTTATGGAGGGATTCATTTTGGAAGGTATATTAACATTTATATTGATTTCACTCTTAATCATCATTGTACCTGGACCTGATTTTCTAATTGTAATGAAAAATACGGTCCATTCAGGGAAAAGAAACGGTATGATGTCCGCATTAGGTATTACCACGGGTCATATTGTTTACGCTAGTTTAGCTATTTTTGGAATTATATACATATTAACAAGTTTATATTATGTCTTTGTTTTGATTAAAGTACTCGGTGCATGTTATTTAATCTATTTAGGCGTACGCTCTATCTTATCAGCACGTCAATCGATGTCATTTAATGATAAAAAACAAGACTTAAATCAAGTGTCATATCTATCATCATATAGACAAGGTTTCTTAAGTACGATATTAAATCCTAAAGCATTACTTTATTACATGAGTATATTACCTCAATTCTTATCACAAGGAAATATACATATGACCTCTCAAGTTGCAGTTTTAGCATTATCCGTAGTGCTTGTAACATGTTGTTGGTTCTTATTCTGCGTCTTTATATTTCAATATATTAAATTACTGTTCAGTAATCCTAAAATTAAAGCTATTTTTGATTATGCGGTAGGAATTATTTTAATTGGATTATCAATTAATTTATTATTAAGTAAAACAAGTTAATATGAGTGAGGAGATTCAAAATGAAAATATATTTAGTAAGACATGGTGAATCTAAATCCAATTATGATAATAAGTATGGAGAGCCTTATTTTTGTGGTCAACTTAATGTGCCATTAACGGAGCAAGGTACGGAGAGTGCACAAGCATTGGTAAATTATTTTACGAATAAAAACATTGATCATGTATACGTTTCAAGCTTATTAAGAACACAACAAACGTATGAAGCAATATTTCCTTATAATATACCGACAACATTTACTGATTTATTAAAAGAAAGATCGCTAGGTGTCTTTGAAGGGAAATATAAAAAAGAAGTGTCACAGGATGAAACCTTTTATAAATATTTTAATGATGATAACTTCAAAGATTTCCGTCATAGCTTTACTCAAAAAGCACCAGAAGGAGAAAGTTATCAAGACGTATTTAATAGAGTAGCAACTTTTTTCAATTCTATTGTTGATCGTAATGCAGATCAAATTGTCATAGTTGCCCATCAGGTTGTCATTAGATGTATCTTTGTGTATTTAGAACAAATAACGAAAGAGGAAGCGTTAACTGCTAAAATCGAGAATTGTAAACCTTATCTTATTGAAATGTAAAAAAAGTGAAATGCCCCTATATGATAGGTGCATTTCACTTTTTTAAATTTAAGACGTCCAGTAGTCTAAATAGATACATTTTAATTTGTTGATCTTTTCTTTTGTTTCGATGAGTCCACTATGAGCGTTACAAAAACACTTGTTATTATTAAAATTGAAGATATAGTAGCGGTAACGCCAATCCAATAGTTTTCCATAAAGAATGCGATAAGAGCCAATAATGCTCATACTGGAACCGCAATAATTTGAAGAATACTTGAAATAATTCTGGTTGTCATATAGTTGAAAAAACATAATATGAGTGCAGGTAATGCCATTGCCACCATAGTACCTATTGCAGACCAAAGTTCTACAGGCTTATCCAAACTGATTGTATTAGGCTCAGTGGGATATTTAGCACACATTAAAATAGTTAACACTGTTGATAAAATCGCGAGCACTACAAAAGATACACGTAACTTCATCTTGTCACTCTCCAAAATGTTTTTTAAATGAGTAAATAAAAAGTTTAACTATCTATAGTGTGACTTAGACGTCGGGTGATGTCAATTTGGCTTAAGATATAAATAAAAGCTTCTAATCCGCAAATTTTATAACGGTTAGAAGCTTTTTAGTTTATTTATCAAATACATCAGTTTTGATATTTTTCTTGTCTAAGAAAGATTTGATTTTATCTTGTTGCTTTTTGTTTACATCGCCTGCATAGTTGGTTGGTACGTCTACGACATTGATTGAATTTTGTGGTTGATAATTCAATTGCTCAATGTCTTCATCAACATTAGCGATTGTACTATTAAGTGCTTTAAAATATTTGATAATACGATTAGTTGGATCTTTATATTCACTTGGAATCTTGTTATTATTCACAAACTTTTTAAAGTGTAAGTCGTTTTTTACTGCAAGATTAGACAATTCACTTAATTGTTTGGATTGCTTTTTAGTAATCTTAGTGCTGCTATCACTCTGTCTGTCTAATTTATGTTGCATCACGTACTTATTATCTAAAATATCACTGTTAACTTGTAGATATTTTTTTAATGCTTTATTCATTTCGTCTTCACTGATAGTAGCATTGTTTTTATTAGATGTGAAAATATCTTTTTCCTTTAATTGCTTAGCATTTTTAGGTGCATGGGCACTACTATGTGAATCATGATCATTATCATCTTCACTTTTATTTGCACAGGCTGATAAGATAAGTGCAAAAGATAAAATTAACGTGAGTAGAACTCTTTTTTTCATCAGGTTTGGAACTCCTTTTATTCATACAATATTCATTATTTTAAATTCTTACATATTATAGCGTATCACTTATCAAAAATGATTTGAATGTTTAAGCACTTAGTTATTTATGAACTATGAACATTTTGTGTATAAATAATTAAAGTGATTTTGTTTCATTAACAGTATAACCGCGCAAACTCCATAAACGTAGATGTGTCCAACCTTTTTCAATTTGCTTAGATAATTTTTTATCTGGTATCGGTAAAAGTTTATTTTGTTTAATTAAGTTATTCATCATCTCGACCGCATGAGCTTCATCTGGCGCTATTCTTAGGTGGAATAAGATATATCTTACGGTTTTTTCTTTTTTAACATCGTCATCTTCTTTTATGTTATTTCTAAGAAACTTGATGAATTGTTTCAACTTGGTATTACGTGTGTAAAATTCATTATTTGCATATATTAATAGTTCATCGAGATGGCTAGGTTCATAAAATCCTTTTAGTGGATCGTCTATCTCATCACTATTTGCGAGCATAGGAATTACTGGGTGTAATAACATATCATTTTGGACGATGACTAATTGGTTGATATCCATAGCTTCTATTTCATCTTTAATGTCCTTTTCTGTCATATCTCTGTTGTATAAGTGTTTCGTTAAATGAACCACACGTTCTAATGATGCATAGCCATATAAATTCGTTATCGCAAAATAGATATTGAAGGGTGTTATATACTGTTGCATGTTCTTATCATTTTTAAATTGAATTAATTGTTCTTCGGCTAAATTTTGGCGGATTTCGGGATCCATGTAGATTTCAAGTTCAGGTACTTCAGTTTCTTGATCTTTAATGTCTTCTTTAACAGTAGTACTAGAGACATCGTCATCATTGATCGCAGTATCTTTACCATTTAAACGTAGAGCCTCGAGTACTTGATTATCTTCAGAAGCGATATGTTGCTCTTGGTGACTAAGGAAAGTCTCAATACCACCCTTATTATTAATGTAATTTTGAATAAAATCTAAAGCGTCATAGGGAATAGATATGATATTATGGCGCTCATTATAATTAAATATAAATAAGTGATCTAAAACGTCTGACACAGTATGTAAATTTGTCTGTTCAGCGACTGTAGCTGCTAAATCAATGTTGTTGTTGTAATTGGTATGGCCTTTAATGATTTGATGTAACATGAACAAAGATGACGGTTTAAAATGATTAAAGACATTTTCTAATAATGTATCATCTTTGAAAAAGGTATCATGAATTAAATTGACGGCGTCTGATTTTTTAATTTTTGATGGACTTTTAATTTGGTAAAATTTCAAAATGTCTTGTAAGCTTTTCGATTTCAAAGTTGATAAATAATCTTTCAAAGATGTATGTTGAATGGCATTGAAAAGTTCTTTATCTAATTGATCTAACTGTTGAATAAGTAGCTGTCCATCTTCGTCTTGGACTTTATTTTGGTAATGATTAGCGAAAACATGTGTATTGATTTGATTTAAATAGTGAGTATCTACCATAAATGTATTTGTTGAAGTTTTAAAAATAAAACCTAAGCGTTCTGATAAATTACATTTATGTTTAATATCTTCATTGATTAAGACTGGATTATCGTAGCTGTCTAGCATAGAATTAATACAGTCTTGTTCGGTTTTATCCATTTGGTTATAAATGAAGTTAATGTGATGTGATTTAAAAGCAATATGTAATGTCTCAAGTGGTGAAAGTTTTCTAGGGATGTCTAAAAAAGATTGAATTTCATAGATTTTTGCTTTGGTAATATGATTTAAGGTATTCATAATAGCTCCTTTAAAATTTATGATATGAGATGGATTTAGACTAGAAAACAGTTTCTTGATATTGTAAAAACCCAACGATGTTAAAGATTAAAACTTTTCATTAATTCCATCATAACATGTTTAAAGAATTAAATAATAAAAAAACAGAATTCCATAGGGGAATTCTGTTTTGAAGATATATATTAATGAAATGCTGAATCCATTTAATTAGTTTCTAATAATATAATCGAAAGCATTCAATGCGGCATTAGCACCAGCACCCATTGAGATGATGATTTGTTTGTTCTTCTGATCAGTTACATCACCAGCAGCGAAGATACCTGGAACATTAGTGCTATTATTGCGATCAATAACAACTTCGCCACGTCCGTTAAGTTCAACTGCATCAGAAATCCATGATGTGTTAGGTACTAAACCGATTTGTACAAAGATACCGTCTAAATTAACGACTTGTTCTTCACCAGTGTTCATATCCTCGTATTTAATACCAGTGACATGATCTTCACCGATGACTTCAGTAGTTCTGGCTTTAGTTTTAATGTCGACATTTGATAATGAACGTAAACGATCTTGTAGAACACTGTCTGCTTTCAACTCGTCTGAGTATTCAAATACAGTAACATGTTTAACAATTCCTGCTAAATCGATTGCAGCTTCAACACCTGAGTTACCGCCACCGATGACTGCAACATCTTTATTTTCGAATAAAGGACCGTCACAGTGTGGGCAGAAAGCAACACCTTTGTTGATTAAACGATCTTCGCCAGGAATATTAAGTTTACGCCAACTTGCACCTGTTGAAATGATGGCTGTTTTAGTTTCCAATACAGCGTCATTTTCTAAAGTAACGCGAATAGCGCTATCTGTTTTTTCAATATTTGTTGCACGAATACCAGTCATTGTATCGATATCATATTGAGCGATATGATCTGCTAAATTAGAAGAAAACTCAGTACCTGTCGTTTCTTTAACAGTGATGAAGTTTTCAATTCCAGCAGTATCATTAACTTGACCACCGATACGGTCTGCAACAATACCAGTACGTAACCCTTTACGTGCAGTGTAAATCGCAGCACTACCACTTGCAGGGCCACCACCGATAACTAATACATCGTAAGGGTCTTTGCCTTCAAATTCAGATGCATCTGCAGTGCTTCCTAATTGGTTAAGAATATCTTGAATTGTCATACGACCATTACCAAATTCTTCTCCATCTAGGAAAACAGCTGGTACAGCCATGATGTTTTCAGATTCTTCACGGAAGACAGCACCGTCAATCATTGTATGTGTAATGTTAGGGTTAATTACACTCATTAAGTTCAATGCTTGAACGACATCTGGACATTTTTGACAAGTTAAACTTACGTAAGTTTCGAAATTGAAAGAACCTTCTAATCCTTTAATTTGATCAATCACAGATTGTTGTTCCTTAGGTGCACGTCCACTGACTTGTAAAATAGCTAATACAAGAGAGTTGAACTCATGTCCTAATGGAATGCCTGCGAAAGTAATACCTGTTTCTTCGCCAGGGCGATTAACTGAGAAACTAGGTGTACGTTTTAAAGATTTTTCAGTAACTGAAATGTGCGCAGACATTTCAGCTACTTCATCTAATAACTCTTTTAATTCTTTTGATTTATCGTCAGAGCCAAGGCTAGCGACGAATTCAACGTCGCCTTCCATAAGCTCAAGTAATTGTTTTAATTGTTGTTTTAAATCAGCATTAAGCATTTTCTAATAATGCCTCCTTAAATTTTACCTACTAAGTCTAATCCTGGTTGTAAAGTTTCAGAACCTTCTTCCCATTTTGCAGGGCAAACTTCACCTGGATGTTGACGTACATATTGAGCAGCTTTGATTTTGTGAACTAATGTGCTTGCGTCACGGCCGATACCGTCAGCATTGATTTCAGCTGCTTGAACAACGCCATCAGGGTCGATAATGAAAGTACCACGTTGAGCTAAACCAAGTTCTTCATCTAATACGTCGAAGTTACGAGTAATAGTTTGAGAAGGGTCACCAATCATATTGTATTGGATTTTGCTAATAGCATCTGAATGATCATGCCAAGCTTTGTGTACGAAATGAGTATCAGTTGAAACTGAGAATACATTTACGCCTAATTCTTGTAATTTATCATATTGGTTTTGTAAATCTTCTAATTCAGTTGGACAAACGAATGAGAAGTCAGCTGGGTAGAAACAAACTACACTCCAAAAACCTTTTAAATCTTCTTGAGATACTTCTTTGAATTCATCTTTCTTTGGATCATAAGCTTGTGCTGTGAATGGTAAGATTTCTTTATTAATTAAAGACATAGGTAAATTCCTCCTGATAATTTGAAATGTATTATTAGAATTAGATAACAATCATTGTTTGTTTATAATAATTCTAATCTCTTACTAATTATTATTACATTTAGGATTTAAATAGTCAACTTCATCAACTTATATATTTAATGACTCGTTGAGAAATTGATGATACAAGTATTATAAGCCTATTAATGAAATTGATAGTTTAAGTGAAATGAATGATATTAATGAAATGATTCACTGTTATTACACTTAAAATAGTCATTAACATTCTCAACTAAACACTTGTCATTGATAATATAGTGTAATTTTATTACATCACACTATACTCTGATAGTAACATGTTGTTTCAAAACTTTCATAAAAGAAGGTTTGTTATAGTGTTAACATTACTAGACTTTAATTAAATGATGATATTAAAACACGTCCAGGCTACCTAATGAAACTATTAGGTAGCCTGGACGTGTTTTTGAAGATAGAACAAATTAAATTTGGAAGGTCTAAATTACTGTAATTTTGAACGTTTTCTATATGTCATGATTGTTAAAATTACAATACTTATTACCCAAATGGATAAATAAATTAAGTTATTAGCTTCGTCTTCTAATAATAAAGTGAATACTAAATTAGATGGGACGAAAGATAAAATTTTATCGATGATTTCATTTGTATCTAAGAACATTTTCATTTGTGCCATACCAAATAGGAATATAATAATGAAATTATAAAATTGAGATTTTCCTATAGTATTTGATAGTAAGCCAGCTAAAATGCCTAGACATGTATAGAATATAAGTAACAATAATAGTGAAACAAAACCACTCCAATTAATTGAAAAACTTTGTCCCAATAATAAGAGACTAATTACGGAAATGATTACAGATAATATTATACCTAAAAGTGCTTTTGATAATAAGATTTCTAACATTGTAGTTGGTGTTTGGATTAATCCTATCAATGTCTTTTTATCATTTTCTTCTGCGATACTTTGTAAAGTAATTGCTGTATTGCACATTATAAATGAAAAATTAATAATTAATACTATGAAGAATATTTTTTGTTCTTTATTAGTCTCCATTTCATTAAGCATAAAATGATATAAAAGTGTAAGGCCAATGACGAGTAAAGGCATTAAATAAACAGAAGGGTTTCGCCATGTTTCTTTTAATTCTTTTTCGAAAAGGGCAGTTAATCTATTCATTTTCATTATCATTTAACTCCTCTCCGGTTACTTTTAAGAACACTTCACCAAGCGTAGGTAGGTCTGTAGATAGATATTTAATTTCATCTTTTAACATCAAATCATGTATATAGTCTGCTGTTTGTTTGTTAATCTTCATTGTTTTCATTATGTCTTCATGATTAATTACTGTTAGAGAGTGATTTGAAAATGAATATCTTAAATTTTGAGGTGTATCAATTAATTTCACTTTACCATGGTTTATAAATGCGACTCTATCACATAATTTATTAGCTTCTTCCATATCATGAGTTGTAAGGAAGACAGTTGTGCCTTTTTCATTTAAGGCTTTCAATCCTCTGTGGATGTGGTTTCTAGTTGTTGGATCTAGTGATGAGGTTGGTTCATCTAGAAATAGAATGTCGGGTGAATGGATTAATGATTTTGCTAGAAGAACTCTTTGCTTCATTCCAGCTGATAGATTTTTACATACTTTCTTTTTAGCATACTTTAAATTAACTAGTTCTAAAGTTTCTTCTACTTTTGATAAAGGAACGTCATATAATTGGGCAACAAGTTTCAAATTGTCATATATAGTTAATCTTTCGTATGTATTACTTATGTCGGTTAGTATACCAATTGTCGCCATGAATTTACTAGAACCTATATTAGTATTATTAAATCCATTGACTGTTAGACTTCCCTTTGACGGACGTGAGGCTCCAATAAGCATACTTATCGTAGTAGTTTTGCCTGCACCACTCGGTCCTAAAAAACCAAATATTTCTCCTTTTTTCACTTCAATGCACATATCATCAATTACGACTTCGCTATTAAATTTTTTAGTTACGTCACTCATTTCTATGATATTTTCCATAGTCATCCTCCTTTGTAATCTAATTTAAGAATAGGAGGAACAGCTAGTTACATCATTAAAAATAGGATGAAATGTAAACTGGATGAGTTGAAATGTATCTATTTAATTCTAAAATGTTCTTCGATTTCGTTTATTTTATTTCTTGAGATAGGAATTAAAGAATCTTTCGAATAATTTAGTCTTATAGAATATGAATTTTTGGACTAAGAAATAATTTCTTTAACTTTTTGAAGATTGATGATATAAGAACGATGACATCTGTAGAATCCGTATGGAAGTATTAAGGCTTCCATGGATTGTAAAGTAGCATCATGTTCGTAAGTTTCATTATTTACATGAATCTGAACTTTTCCATCTCTACTTTCGATATAATCAATATCGCTAGGATCTAGAAACATTGTTTTGTCATTTAATTTAACAGTTAACCTAGGGATTTGCTTTACTTCGAGATTTTTTGTACTATCTTCTTTTGATTCTGTTGAAATTTCAACAGGTTTAAGGACATCTTTTGAAATTCTGAAAGAGTTATTAGTCATGAGTAGGGCTTCTTCTGTATGGTTAGTAAGACAGATAATATTTTTTGTGTGCTTTTGATTGTTTAATAACGTAATGATGATATCTTTTGTTTCTAGATCGGTACTTTGAATAGGTTCTTTGAGTAAAATGTTTTTGGAAGGGTGTAGTAGAGCTCCAGTTATTTTAAGGAGTTTGCTTTCTGAAATAGTTAAGTTTTTTACAAATTTATTGTCAAATTTAGATAAATAAAAAGTATAAAGAATATCATCAATAGTTGTATCAATACTGTACCACTTGATCCAAAATTTTATTATTTCTTTTACTTTCATTCTTTCTGGAAAAACATTATCTAATAAGAAGCAATAAATTAAGTCATTAGAATGATTTGCCTCAACTATCTCTTTTTGAATTTCTTCTTCTGCGATAATTGAAATTAAAGAAGTTTTTATATCTTGCTTCTTTCGAGCATTTTTATTTAAGTAAATCATCATTAATACCCCTTACAAGTCTTATTTATCTATAGTATAACTAAAAAACGCTATTTTTATAACTTTAAACTTTTACCTTATTAATAAAAAAATTATGTGTTGAAGATTAAGATACAATAGTCGCTATAAATCCAATTAATTTAATTTCCAGTCGAAAAGGGTATACAATATTTAAAGATTATAAACGAAAATATTATTTTTTCGAGAGTAGGAGTGGAAATAGTGTCAGATTATGTATATGAATTAATGAAAAAACATCACTCGGTGCGCCGTTTTAAATCAACACCTTTAAGTGAAGATACAGTTGAAAAATTAGTGGAAGCAGGTCAAAGTGCTTCTACATCTAGTTATTTACAAACTTATTCAATCATTGGTATTGATGACCCTGAAATTAAAGTGGATTTAAAGGAAATATCAGGTCAACCATATGTTGTTGAGAATGGCTACTTATTTGTTTTTGTTCTAGATTATTATCGTCATAATTTAATTAATGAGAATGTGGAATCAAATATGGAAGTTTCTTTTGAATCGGCTGAAGGTCTGTTAGTGGGATCGATTGATGTAGCTCTTGTTGCTGAAAATATGGCTGTTGCAGCTGAGGATATGGGTTACGGAATTGTTTACTTAGGATCATTACGTAATGATGTTGGTCATGTACGCGAGATTTTAGACTTACCTGAGTATACTTTCCCATTATTTGGTATGGCTATTGGTGAACCAGCAGAAAATGAAAATGGTTCTACAAAACCTCGTTTGCCATTAGAACATGTTTTCCATAGAAACCAATATAATTCAGATAAAGAAAAACAAATCAATGAATTAAAAACGTATGATCAAACGGTAAGTGATTATTATAAAGCGCGTACCAATGGAGAAAGAACTGAAACTTGGTCAGAACAAATTGAATCATTCCTAGGAAATAAAACAAGATTAGACATGCTAAATCAACTTAATGATGCAGGATTAATCAAACGGTAATAGCATTATATAATCAAAAGTGATGTTATGAGTTTAGGGATAATTGTAGATAACAGATTAGTGTAGCGCTAATTGTAGGTTTAATAAATTAATATGAGAAAGGGAGGGGACAATTTATAAGTTGTCTCCTCCCTTTTATTTTAAAATATTTAATCTGTTGTCAGTTCACCATATTCATTAGATTCGAATGCTTTTTTGTCCCAATTTTTAGTGAGTTTGGCAGTTCCTGTGCCTGCTAACATAGAATCATTAACATTAAGAGCAGTACGACCCATGTCAATAAGAGGTTCAATAGAAATTAAGACGCCGGCTAATGCAACCGGTAAATTTAGTGTTGATAAGACTAATATAGATGCGAATGTAGCACCGCCACCTACACCAGCAACACCAAAGGAACTGATAATAACCACGGCTACTAATGTCACGATAAATTGTAAATCGATATTTACATGTGCAACCGGTGCAACCATGATCGCAAGCATCGCAGGATAGATACCTGCACAACCATTTTGTCCAATAGATAAACCGAATGTTGCGGAAAAGTTAGCGATACCTTCAGGTACACCAAGACGTGTTGTTTGTGTTTGAATATTTAACGGTAAAGAACCAGCACTTGAACGTGATGTAAAGGCAAAGGCCAATACTTCAAATGTTTTCTTCATATATTTGACTGGGTTGATACCAAGGATAGTTAAAATTACGAGGTGAATGATATACATCGTAATTAATGCTGCATAAGACGCTATCATAAATTTACCTAAAGTCCAGATAGCGGCGAAGTCACTGGTAGCAATCGTTGAAGCCATTATAGCTAAGATACCATAAGGTGTTAATCGTAATACGAAGGTTACAATAGCCATGACAAGAGAATAAATCGCTTCAATACCTCGTTTAAGTGTGTCGCCATGTTCAGGTTCTTTACGTGCAACACGTAAGTATGCAAAGCCCACAAATGAAGCGAAGATAACGACCGCAATCGTAGATGTTGTTCTTTCACCTGTAAAGTCTAAGAACGGATTGCTAGGTAATAGTTCTAAGATTTGTTGTGGTAATGTATGTGCGGTTAAGTTTTTAGCCTCTTTAGTGATTTCACTACCGCGTGAATGTTCAGCGCTACCTAAATCAATGGAAGATGCATCTAAACCGAAGAGTAATGCATATCCAATACCAACCAAGGCAGCTATAGCTACAGTCCCAATTAAAAACATGAAGATATAACTACCGATTTTAGCAAATTTGTCCCCAATTTGTATTTTACTGAATGCAGAAACGATAGAAATAAAAATTAACGGCATGACAATCATTTGTAATAGTGCGACATATCCATCGCCTACAATACTAAACCAATCACTTGTCGTTTTGATTACTTTTGAGTCGACTCCATAGATTAAATGCATTGCGATGCCTAAAATGATCCCTATAGCTAAGGCAGTAAATACACGTTTAGGAAATGAAATGTGTTTTTTGGCCATGACATTTAGCATAATAATGAAGGCAATAAGCACGATAACATTAATCACAGTTAAAAATGAGTCCAATGAATAACACTCCTTTTTAATTATTATGTTCTAAATTTATGTATTAAGAATATTACTCATATTTTTATAATTCAAGGTTATAAACTTAAAAGGTATATTTTTTATAATTAAAAATGTGTAAAGTATTAAATTGTTTGATCAAATAATACTTATTTGTGGAATGTCAGAAAGAAAATATAAAAAAATAGGTGTTACACTCCAGATAAAAGAATTGGAATGCAACACCTATATAAAATGGATTAATAGGATGGTCAGTAACGATTTAAGTTAATCTAATAAACTATAAAACTCATCCATGACTGCTTTATTATAAGATTCCACATCAAATGTACTATAGCTAGGTTGTGTTCCTTTAATGAATGTTTCAATACCATTGGCTATATATTGAACCTCATTTTTAACTAGCATGCCGTATTTTCCATCTTCTAAAACGTAACGATTTGCAATAATGTCAGACGCTAATACTGGTGTCCCAGCAGATAAAGCTTCCAATATAACCATTGATTGTCCTTCATAATGTGAAGTTAAAGCAAATAAATTAGCACGTTTTAATAAATAAAACGGATTGCGTTGATGGCCTAATAAAAACACATTATGTTCTAGATTTAAATGATTAATCATGTTTACCAATGTTTCTTTTAAAGGTCCATCACCTAGAATATAAAGTCTGATGTGAGGATGTTTTGTCTTTAATTCATGAATTGCTTGAATGAGTAAATCAATACCTTTTTCCGGTGACAATCGACCTATAAAGACAATATTAAAATGACTATGATCAAATGGCGTATTAAATAAGTTACCATCTGAATAAGACACGATAACTTGTTTACCATCTTTATTATAGATTTCACTATTATCATTCATTAGACGTTTGATTTTTGAGTAATTGATTGTATTTCTACAAACATTAAATTTATTTTTGGGGACCGTAGATGAAAATTTTTGTTGATTCACTTTCATTGTTGCTTCAGATACGCTAATTAGTTTGTCAAAACGTTTATAAATACTGAACAATGTTTTTAAATTTTGATAGTGAGGTCGTTTTCCATTAACCGTTCTGTTTTGATCATCTTGCATGTCACTATGCATATAAATATATTTTTTCTTCGCATTGGTAGCTAATACTAAATTTCCCCAGAAAAATGCATATCCACTATAGTCGATAGCGTAATCAAATTGAATATCTCCGAATACTTTTCTCATTTCACGACGATAGAGGTGCTTTGGATGAATAGCTTCTTCAAAGTGATGATATACACCGCGTTGTCTAATAAATTCTACGCGATATAATTCTTTAAAAGAAGTAAGGAAAGGACTACTTCTAAATAGCACTCTAACATTAGCATTTATTTGATTGAGATTATTTTTGAATTCAATACTTTTGTTATTAATCACCATTAATGTGACGTCGTATTTTTCATAATCAATATTTTCAAGTAAGTTCAACATTGAAGTAGTAATACCGTTGTTCTTTAAACCACCAGGATAAAATAGTAATTTCGTCTTTTGCTTTTCACTATCTGCATGTGGATGGATTGGTTTGAATGAAGTATTAAAGATTGCTTTAATTAATCTTTGACAAGCATTACCGTCATCATATGAACAGAATTGAGATTTAAATTGTTGATAATTTTTATCGTATTGCTTATAGGTTTCGTTTTGAATGCCTTGAACGACATCATTAATGTTTGTATAAACTGGACCAGGAAGTCGCTCATTATCAATATACAATCCACGAGTACGAGCGTATTCATCATGATTAGTTGTGTAAAAAATAATAGGTTTATCAGTGACTAAAAAGTCGAAGAAAATACTTGAGTAATCTGTAATCATTAAATCTACGACTGTTAATAATTGATTAGTATCAAAGGTATTAGGTACAAGATACGGTTTTAAATTGTCTGATTGAGCTATTTTCTTATATACAAAAGGATGTACTTTTAATAACACTTGATAACCTGTTATAGATTCTAATGATTTAACTTCATTATAGATATTGTCTTCTTCTATGATAGGTTTATTTACATCCGTGCCTTGCCAAGTAGGGCAATATAATATTATTTTTTTCTGATTTAAATGTACAAATGTGCTTAATCTTTTTCTAATATCTACTTCTGTTGAATTGATTGTTAAATCTAGACGTGGATAACCTATTTCTAAAAATTCACCTTGATAAATAGGTGATAACTTGAAAGCACGGTTTAAAATACTTGTTGTGTGCTTGTTTGGCGATATGATGTAATCAGAAATTAAAAAATTATGCATTGTATTTTGCGTTTTGATAAGGGAATGAGGAATATCTAATCCCATATGTTTTAAAGGTGTGCCGTGCCACGTGTTGATATAGACTTGGTTTTCTTTTTTCGTAAAATACGCTGGAAATGTAGCATTATTAATAAGGTATTTACAAGTGGTCAATGCTTTTAGATACGATTTTGATTCTTTAATGACAAATGATACATGGGATAAATGTTGAAATTGTTTACGATAATGTTGAGCCGTACTTTCAGAATCTACAACCCATGTGTGATGTAGGTGTTGATATGCCTTATGACGCGTTAAATATAAAAAAATGGCGTAAGGACTATCGGTCATGCTTTTGCCATCGGTTAATTGGTAAAGTATATGTGAAGGATTAACTTTATTTTTTTCATAATAATGTGCATATGTCATCACTTTTTTGAAGTAAGGAGATTTATTAAACGTTTTAATTGGTTTAGTTAAAAAGGAGTTTTTTCTTTTAAACTGATTTTTGATTAATGATTGTGTCGCTTTTCTCATAGTGTGTCAGTCCTTTGTTGTGATATAGCGTAAAACATTTATATATATTTGGTATTATATATTATAACATCATTATAAGAATTGGAGTAAGATATTGATATAAAAAAAGGCGAAGCACCGGTTGAGACTTAAAGTGATACACTTTTGTCTTAACCGATACCCCACCTTATATTTACTATAAGTTAAATAATCTTGCGAAAAAGCCTTTTTTCTCTTCCTTAGGTTCTGGATGGCCTAGAGGAGATGATTGTGACTCAGTATGATTATTTGTATTTGTAACTTGAGACTCTGAAGTAGTGTGTGATGTTGTTTCTGATAGTGATGTTGATTGTTCAGATGTACTTAGTGAGGTGCTCTCACTTTTAGTCGCTTCGTCAACATTACTCAAACTATTTGAATGATGAGATGTTGAAGTAGAAGTAGATGCTACTGAATTACTTTCACTTGATGAAGGTGAAGTAGATTGTTTAGGTTGGTGACTTTGGCTTGACTGATGACTTGCAGTTGATTCAGAAGCGATAGCTTGTTGTTCATCTAACTTTTTAGTATGAGACTGCTGTGTTGACTGGATTGCATCTTGAGTTGTTTGAATCGCTTTTAATGATTCAGTATTCGCATCAATCTTAGATGTGATTTGATTTTGTAACTTTTTAAGTTCCTGTTGTTGATGGTGCACTTGACTAATCATTTGGCCTAACATTTGACGTTCTTCACGCATTTTTTGAATTTCACTACGTAAGTCTTCAACAAGTTGTGAAATATTCTGATCAGTAGGTAATTGACTATTATCTTCTTTTACTAATACTTGCAGGAAGTCTTTTTCCTTTTCAAGTTCTTCAAATGCTAAATCATAGCTATTCGTTTGTTTTACTTTATCTGCGATATCTTTAAATAATTCGATATCTTCTTCTTTAAAATCAGTAGCTTCACGTCCACGGTACTCTGTCTTACTAAGTTGATAGCCACGTTCTTCTAAATGTTGGACGATTTTACGGACTTGTTTTTCACTTAGCTCGACGCGTTGTGCGAATTCTTTAGTTAACATTAATAAAGTCCTTTCATATATGGTTTATGTATACTGACGTTTGTCTTCGGTTAGTGAAACGTCAGTCTTACCTCATATGATAGTTTACCGTTAATCATAGTTGATTTCAAGTCATGTTACAGTGGACTTCTTAAATTCATTTGTTCTAGTAGAGGGTATATAATCTCTCTTGAAATGCCATTAGCAAAGACATATTTCAAAATATAATTAGACTTCACACTTGTACCATAAATATCTTTAGATAAGACAATATTGGCTTTGATAAATAAGTCGATGTCTTTAGGGTTATCGTCGGTTGTATAATTGGGATGGATATAATCAATTTCACTTTGTTTTTCAAATTGATGTTCATAGAGAAACTGTCGACGACGCTCAAGCACTTTGTTTGTTTCTTCATCAGTTGTTAAGGGTTCTTTAGGCACTTCCATCATTATAAAGTTAATGTTTCTATCATGAGTTTCATTAGCGTAGACATTGAGTTGTTCCTCGATTTTATCTAGGGTCATAGACATGACTTCGTCATGATTATCTTTATTTTTGGTGATAAGATATATAAGGAAAGCGGAATTAGTAGTCGCTTCATAATGTGCTGTTGCCATGCTAATCATTTCATTGTTCTCAATACCAACGATAAAGGCATAATCCTTTTCGGTTTTATTGTTTTCTAATGATTGTTTGAAAATATGGCTGTCTTCGGTAAGACTAATATCTAACTTTGAGTCATAAATTTGTAATGCTTCTTTGAAAAATGGATCTTTAACAGACGTTATTGCTTTAAATTCCATCACGGCCACCCCCAAAAATATATTTTTTAAATTATAGCATAAGTTTATTTCTATAAATGGATAAATTAATATAGTGACGTTTATGATAGTAAAGTAAAACACCACAACTTAAACGGCTTAGCGTACAAGTTATGGTGTTCTTTTTATATCCATTTCATTTTGACGGGATTGTTTTAAGCTTTTGGGCCTTTAGATTCAGCAGCATAATGTGTAATATCAAGTTCTTCATAGGCTGCATTATTTTCTTCTACTTCATTATGAGAACTACGGTCGCGTCTTGCAACAACTAAAATTTTGTTGTCTAGAATATCTTGCTTATGATTTTCAATTTCTTCATCAGTTAAATCGTACCTAGTAAGAACAGCTTGTTCGCCATCTTCACCGATAAGTAATCTAGACATACGGTCACTAAATGATCCGCTAGTAGCGATTAAACTAACTTGAGAGTCATGTAAATCATCTAAATGTAATTTTGAACGACTGATAACCGCAAGTTCACTTTCTAAATAGCCTTCAGATTTCTTTTGGTTAATTACGTTGTATAATTCAGATTTGTCTTTTACTACTGTAATTTCTGCCATGATTATCGCCCCCTTATATTTTCTCTACTTTCAAAATCTATACCCTTACCATTTAATTATAAAACTTTTGTTTATATAAATATATAATTTTACTACTTTATCTACCTAATTTAATTTTAAATTATATGTCAAACGCTTTCAGTATAAAATACTGTTAATTCAACGATGATCGTATTTAATAGTTATTGAAAAAGTAGCTAAAATTTGCTATCATCATAAAATAATTTATATGACTCATATAATCTGAAGAATATGGCTTTAGAAGTTTCTACCATGTCGCCTTGAACGACATGACTATGGGTAACAATTCAATACTTAGGAGCAGTTTAAATCGTTCAAACAACACGAAGGACTAGTGTAATGTGTCATCGATATAAGTTTCTTTAAATGACTTACAAATGAACCACTGTATCTAAATGTATACATTTTTAATTATCGATTAATTTGGCGTATCTACTTCTTTATTTGCAATTATACGCAATGTATTGCACGTTCCCTCATAGATCCTGAAACTTATTAAAAGTTTGGGGATTTTTTTGTATCAACAAGTCTATGGATTACATAATATTGAGGAGGTTTTCTGGGTGGAGTCGTTAGGACGTAAAGTAAAAGAAGATGGTGTAGTCATCGATGAAAAGATATTAAAGGTAGATGGATTTTTAAATCATCAAATTGATGCAAAGTTAATGAATGAAGTAGGGCAAACATTCTTTGATCAATTCAAGAATGAAGGTATTACAAAGATATTAACTATTGAAGCATCTGGTATTGCTCCAGCAATAATGGCAGCATTCCATTTTGATGTACCTTGCTTATTTGCTAAAAAGGCTAAGCCAAGTACTTTAAAGGATGGATTCTACCAAACAGATATTCATTCCTTTACTAAAAATAAAACAAGCACAGTCATTGTTTCTGAAGAATTTCTTGGGGAAGACGATACTGTCTTAATTATTGATGATTTCTTAGCAAATGGCGATGCTTCTCTTGGTTTGAACGATATTGTTCAACAAGCTAACGCTAAAACAGCAGGTGTTGGTATCGTTGTTGAGAAAAGCTTCCAAAATGGTAGACAAAGACTCGAAGCAGAAGGTCTAAACGTATCATCTTTATGTAAAGTAGCATCATTAAAAGGTAATAAAGTGACGTTATTGGGTGAAAATTAATGAAAAATTTCATTCTTAGTATTCAACATTTATTAGCGATGTATGCCGGAGCGATTTTAGTTCCTATTATCGTAGGAACAAGTTTGAAATTCACACCAGAAGAGATTGCATATTTAGTAACAGTTGATATTTTTATGTGTGGTATAGCGACATTCTTACAAGTGAACAAAGTTACAGGTACCGGATTACCAATTGTATTGGGGTGTACATTTACAGCGGTAGCACCCATGATTTTAATTGGACAGACAAAAGGACTTGGCGTATTATATGGTTCATTATTTTTATCAGGTATTTTAGTAATTATCATCGCACCATTCTTCTCTCATTTAGTTAAGTTCTTTCCACCAGTCGTGACAGGAAGTGTTGTGACGATTATTGGTATCAATTTAATGCCAGTGGCAATGAATTATTTAGCTGGTGGAGAAGGTGCTAAAAATTATGGTGATCCAAAGAATTTAGTATTAGGTGGGGTGACACTCATTGTGATACTGATTTTACAACGGTTTACGACAGGATTTTTAAAATCAATCGCAATTTTAATTGGATTAATTATTGGGACAGTGTTAGCAGCAATATTTGGTCTTGTAGATATTAAGCAAGTAGGTGAAGCGCACTGGGTAGGCATTCCTGTGCCGTTCCGTTTTTCAGGCTTTGGTTTTGATGTAGGCGCAACTTTAGTGTTCTTTATTGTCGCTATAGTGAGTTTGATCGAATCTACTGGTGTCTATCACGCATTAAGTGAGATTACTGGGAAGAGATTAGAGCGAAAAGATTTTCGAAAAGGTTACACTGCGGAAGGTCTTGCGATTGTGATTGGGTCATTATTTAATGCTTTCCCTTATACAGCATATTCACAGAATGTTGGTTTAGTATCTTTATCAGGTGCTAAGAAAAATAAAGTGATTTATGGCATGGTGATTTTATTACTGATATGCGGCTGTATTCCTAAACTAGGTGCCTTAGCTAATATCATTCCATTACCAGTTTTAGGTGGTGCGATGATAGCGATGTTTGGTATGGTAATGGCATACGGTGTTAGTATTTTAGGTAATATTAACTTTGCCAACCAAAATAACTTATTAATTATAGCAGTGTCTGTAGGTTTAGGTACTGGTATTAGTGCCGTACCTCAAGCGTTTAAAGGTTTAGGGGAACAATTTGCATGGTTAACTCAAAATGGTATCGTGTTAGGCGCTATCTCTGCAATTATCTTAAATTTCTTTTTTAATGGTATAAACTATAAACAAAGTGAAGAAAATGTGAAATAATAGAACAAACTATATAATATTGGAGGCTGTTTTTAAATGTGGGAAAATAAGTTTGCTAAAGAGTCATTAACATTCGATGATGTATTATTAATTCCAGCTCAATCAGACGTGTTACCAAGTGATGTTGATTTGAGTGTTCGCTTGTCAGATAAAATTAAATTAAACATCCCGGTTATTTCTGCGGGTATGGATACAGTTACAGAATCTAAAATGGCTATTGCGATGGCAAGACAAGGTGGACTAGGCGTTATCCATAAAAACATGGGTATCGAAGAACAAGCTGACGAAGTACAAAAGGTAAAACGCTCAGAGAATGGTGTTATTAGTAATCCGTTTTATTTAACACCTGATGAAAGCGTATATGAAGCAGAAGCTTTAATGGGTAAATATCGTATTTCAGGTGTGCCAATCGTAAATCATTTAGATGACAGAGAGTTAGTAGGTATTTTAACTAATCGTGACTTACGTTTTATTGAAGATTTTTCAATTAAAATCTCAGATGTTATGACAAAAGAAGATTTAATCACAGCTCCAGTAGGTACGACTCTAGACGAAGCAGAAGCAATTTTACAAGAACATAAAATTGAAAAGCTACCTCTAGTAAAAAATGGTCGTTTAGAAGGATTAATTACTATTAAAGATATTGAAAAAGTGCTTGAATTCCCATATGCGGCTAAAGATGCTAATGGTCGATTACTAGCAGCGGCAGCAATCGGTATTTCTAAAGATACTGACATTAGAGCAGAAAAATTAGTTGAAGCAGGTGTGGATGCACTTGTTATCGATACAGCACATGGTCACTCAAAAGGTGTTATTGAACAAGTTAAACATATTAAAAATAAATTCCCTGAAATTACATTAGTAGCAGGTAATGTTGCGACTGCAGAAGCGACAAAAGATTTATTTGAAGCGGGTGCAGATGTTGTTAAAGTTGGTATCGGTCCAGGTTCAATTTGTACAACACGTGTTGTTGCAGGTGTAGGTGTACCACAAATCACAGCTGTTTACGATTGTGCAACTGAGGCACGTAAACATGGTAAAGCGATTATTGCTGATGGTGGTATTAAGTTCTCAGGTGATATTATTAAAGCGTTAGCAGCTGGTGGACATGCTGTTATGTTAGGTAGTCTATTAGCAGGTACTGAAGAAAGCCCAGGCGCAACTGAAGTATTCCAAGGTAGACAATACAAAGTATACCGTGGCATGGGTTCATTAGGTGCAATGGAAAGAGGTTCAAACGACCGTTACTTCCAAGAAGACAAAACACCTAAGAAATTTGTACCCGAAGGTATTGAAGGACGTACAGCTTACAAAGGGCCTTTACAAGATACAATTTATCAACTTATGGGCGGTGTAAGATCAGGTATGGGTTACACTGGTTCTAAAGATTTAGAAACGTTACGAGAAGAAGCACAATTTACACGTATGGGACCTGCTGGTTTAGCAGAAAGTCACCCACATAATGTTCAAATTACTAAAGAATCACCAAACTATTCATTCTAACTATAGATTTAAAGGAGAACGACAATTATGGAAATGGCGAAAGAGCAAGAGTTGATTCTTGTCCTAGACTTTGGTAGCCAATACAATCAATTAATCACAAGACGTATACGTGAAATGGGTGTATATAGCGAATTGCACGACCATGAAATTTCTATAGAAGAAATTAAACGTATGAATCCTAAAGGTATTATATTATCTGGGGGTCCTAATTCAGTTTATGAAGAAGGTTCATTCACTATTGATCCAGAAATTTATAATTTAGGTATCCCTGTATTAGGTATTTGTTATGGAATGCAACTAACGACTAAATTATTAGGCGGAAAAGTGGAACGTGCTAATGAGCGTGAGTATGGTAAAGCAATTATTAATGCAAAATCTGACGAGTTATTCTTCGGTTTACCATCAGAACAAACTGTATGGATGAGCCACTCAGATAAAGTCATTGAAATTCCAGAAGGCTTTGAAGTGATTGCAGATAGTCCAAGTACAAACTATGCTGCTATTGAAGATAAATCACGTCGTATCTACGGCGTACAATTCCATCCAGAAGTACGTCATACGGAATACGGTAATGATCTTTTAAGAAACTTTGTTCGTCGTGTTTGTAATTGTACAGGCGAATGGACAATGGAAAACTTTATCGAAATTGAAATCGAAAAAATTCGTGAGCGTGTAGGAGACCGTAAAGTATTATGTGCTATGAGTGGTGGCGTTGACTCATCTGTAGTAGCGGTACTATTACACAAAGCAATAGGTGATCAATTGACTTGTATCTTTGTTGACCATGGATTACTTCGTAAAGGTGAAGGCGACATGGTTATGGAACAATTCGGTGAAGGGTTCAACATGAATATTATTCGTGTAAATGCACAAGATCGTTTCATGAAAAAATTAGCTGGTGTATCAGATCCAGAACAGAAACGTAAAATTATTGGTAATGAATTCGTTTATGTATTTGATGACGAAGCATCTAAGTTAAAGGGTGTGGACTTCTTAGCCCAAGGTACGCTTTATACAGATGTGATTGAATCAGGTACAAAAACAGCTCAAACAATTAAATCTCACCACAATGTAGGTGGTTTACCAGAAGATATGGAATTTGAACTTATCGAACCGATTAATACGTTATTTAAAGATGAAGTACGTGCATTAGGTATCGAATTAGGTATTCCTGAGCATTTAGTATGGAGACAACCATTCCCAGGCCCTGGTTTAGGTATCCGAGTGCTTGGCGAAATTACGGAAGATAAATTAGAAATCGTAAGAGAATCAGATGCAATTTTAAGAGAAGTAGTGCGAGAAGAAGGTCTTGAAAGAGACATCTGGCAATATTTCACTGTATTACCAGGTATTCAATCTGTAGGTGTTATGGGAGACTACCGTACGTATGATCACACTGTCGGTATCCGTGCCGTAACATCAATTGATGGCATGACAAGTGACTTTGCGCGTATCGATTGGGAAGTCTTACAGAAGATTTCAAGTCGAATCGTTAATGAAGTGGATCACGTTAACCGCGTTGTCTATGACATTACGTCTAAGCCACCTAGTACAATAGAATGGGAATAAGATATTATGATATAGTCCTCCACCTTATAGGTTTGAGGACTTTTTTATACTACAATACTTAAAAATTTACCTACATCTAATTACCAGTTACAATTGTAAGTGAATATAAAAGATAAAGAGGTTATTTCATATGAATTCAAAAGTAGCATTAGTATTAGGTGGTGGCGGTCATTATGGTATCGCATTTCACATTGGTTATTTAAGAGGGTTATTTGATAAGGGTTTAGATTTAAGAAAAGTTGATTATATTTATGGTACATCTGCGGGTTCACAAGTAGGTGCTACATTGTCATCTCCACTTGATTGGGATACAATTTGGCAAGAACAAATCGTTAAGAAGTTGAATGAAACAACGCCAGTATCTGAAGCAGAAATGAAAAATTTATTACAATCATTTGAAAAACTAGCTCAAGAAAGTCGAAATGCAAAAGCATGGGTTGATGGCATGAGTGAAATCTCTAAAAATACACAATCAGATGTTTCGTTAGAAGCACGTCGTGATATGATTAGACATCGTTTGGGTAGTATGCCATTAGAGTAGAGTGGAGTGACAAACTAAATATTGTCGCAACAGAATTAGAAACATCTGAACGTAAAATATTTAATGAACAATCAGATGTATCATTGCTTGATGCTGTAACAGCAAGTTCAGCAGTACAAGGTGTATGGAAACCTGTTCCTATTAATGGTTTTCGTTACTACGATGGCGGTTCTTATTCGGTTGAGAATCCAGATGTTGTTGAAGATGCTAATAAGGTTATTATTTTAACAACTAACTTACCAGTTCAGACTCCTTATGCGCTTGATCAACTCGTTAAACAAATGGAGAATAAAGGAAAAGAAATTCATATTGTTAAGCCAATTAAAGAAGTTGAATCTATTTTACAAAAATATCATTATAATTCTTTAAATCCAGAAATAAGAGAAGAAATAGCACAAGCAGCCATTAAACAAGGTGCTGCAGATTATGAACAATTAAAATCTTTTTTAAACATATAGATGAATTGATATAATATATTATTCTTTGTATTGAAAGGTATAGTTAAAAGTATTTAGGGGAGTCAAACATCCTAGATGCTTAAGACTATACCTTTTATATTTGTAAAAATAATATCATGAATAGTCCTATTAAGATAAAAATCGTTATTGATAAATCGGAATTAATCCGATAAAATGTAAAACGTAATAATTACTATTTGCAAATAAGAGAGGGCGTATATTATGGCTAAAATTCCAGTAACTGTATTAAGTGGATATTTAGGTTCTGGTAAGACGACATTATTAAATCATATTTTACAAAACAGAGAAGGACGACGTATCGCAGTTATTGTAAATGATATGAGTGAAGTTAATATTGATAAAGACTTAGTGGCAGAAGGCGGGAGCTTGTCACGTACGGATGAAAAATTAGTAGAGTTATCTAATGGTTGCATCTGTTGTACATTAAGAGATGATTTACTCAAAGAAGTTGAACGTATTGTTAAAAAAGGTGGCATCGATCAAATTGTTATAGAATCTACAGGTATTTCTGAACCTGTACCAGTGGCTCAGACATTTTCATATATAGATGAAGAATTAGGTATTGATTTAACAGCGATTTGTAGGTTAGATACGATGGTTACAGTTGTCGACGCAAATCGATTTATCAATGATATCAATTCAGAAGATTTATTAATGGATCGTGATCAAAGTGTAAGTGATGAAGATGAAAGAACGATTGCTGATTTACTGATTGACCAAGTAGAATTTTGTGATGTAATGATTATTAATAAAACAGATTTAGTTTCCGAAAAAGAATTGGGACGTTTAGAACAAATCTTAACTACATTACAACCGGATGCTAAGATCATTAAAACAGTTAATTCAGAAGTCGATTTAAAAGAAGTATTGAATACACAGCGTTTTGATTTTGAAAAGGCGAGTGAGTCTGCAGGGTGGATTAAAGAATTAACAGAAGGTGGACATGCTGAACATACACCAGAAACAGAAGAGTATGGGATTTCTTCATTTGTGTATCGCCGTCGAATTCCATTTCATGCTGAAAGATTTAATGCATGGTTAGAACAAATGCCAGATAATATTGTAAGGGCCAAAGGTATTGTTTGGTTAGCGCAATATAATCATGTCGCTTGCCTGTTATCACAAGCAGGATCATCATGTTCGATTCATCCAGTGACGTATTGGGTAGCAAGTATGTCAAAGGCTCAACAGGAGAGTATTCTGGAAGAACGTCCTGATGTTGCTGAAGAATGGGATATAGAATATGGAGATAGACATACACAATTTGTGATTATTGGGACAGATTTAGAGAAAGAAGAGATTGTTAAATCACTAGATCAGTGTTTATTAGATAGTCGTGAAATCGATGCGGATTGGTCACAATTTTCAGACCCATATCATTGGACTATCACACAACAATAATTACAATGGATGAATCAAAAAGTTTCACGTGAAAAAAACATATAAAAATAAAGGTACGCAATGATACTACTTTAAATGATAATTGTAGTGATTTGCGTACCTTTTGATATTATTTAATATTATCTTTTATAAATTGACCTGCTTTACCTTTAAAAGATTCACCGCCAGCTATCTCTTGTTTGGCATATTTGTCAGTAGAATTGTTCCATAAATTATAACCATAAGTACGTAGACCATAAATTTTTGAATATTTACTATCTAACATTGGAGAACCTGAGGCACCTGCTCTAAAGATATCTTTAGTCATTATTTCAGTACCATTGGCTGAAAATTGTGTGAATCTTAATTGACTGTAATAGGCTTTCGTATTATCACCATTTTGCCAAGGGTAGCCTAGTGAATAAAGTGGTGCATTAAATTTTAGACTATTGATTTCTTTATCTGATGCGATACGAATAGGCTTAGCATATTTAGACATTTTTTCTTTAGTATTTACAATAGCAATATCATAATGCGGTAGTTTTTTAACATTAGATGCATGGAATTTGTATGGGATATGCTTGCCGTCACGATTCATTGCGAAAGTAATATATTTAGCGGAAGCAGCTTTTCCATTTTTATCATCGATGACATGTGCATTGGTAATTAAAGTATGATCACCAATTACAGTGCCTGTTCCCATCGAATCCTTACCTTTTCCTTTATGACCGTTCATGTTAGATACACGACCAATGGCTTTTAAATTATTTTGATTCGCTTTCGTATAATGTTAAATGCTAATGGAACTTTTACTAATTTTTTTAGCTTTTTGATATGCTTGTTGATCTGAAGGATAATTTAATCCATCACGATAGTAATAATCTGTATCTGCATGTGCCTGGTTTGACAGTGTGGCTGTTGTAGACATTGCAAGTGAAGCGATTAATGTACTACAAATCATTGTTTTAATTGGTTTGAAATATGGCAAAATATAAATCCCCTTTGTGATTGGTTAGTATGAAATCATTTAAAATATGTGTTTATCCATTTTTAAACTTTGTTATCCCCAATTATATGCGAAATAAGTTGTATTACAATAGAAAAAGCAAATCTTTTTATAATTATTTAATGATATTAATAAAATGATTATTTGTTAATTTTAGGATAAAGGTTCAAATATTAATCCTTTCAACTATAGTGCCCATCTACATGTTTATATATCAAAAATATGGTGTTACCAAATAATTTCACGAAATATCTATATCTTTTCTTATATAGATATGATAATTTTTATTATAAAGAAAAATCATTTTATCCAATGAGAGGTTAGAATAAAGCTCCTCAAGGTTTCATTAGACCTTAACGATGTGTTAAACGTTACATTTAAACTAGATGCTTCTAAAAATTTGACGTATTGTGAGCTAATCGGGGGAAATCCTGATATCGAGATGTCACATTTTTCTTATAAAGTGGGGCGTTTCTTTTTGTTCTAATCTCTTTTTTTATGTCATCTATCATAGATTTTAAAAAAATAAACAGAGATGATGTACAATAGCTATGTATAGATGGAGTGTGATATGGATGCTTTCAATTATATTTACAGCGATAGTTTTATACACGGCAACTGCCATAGATTTGTTAGTCATTTTATTAATTTATTTCGCTAGAGCACATACTAAAAAGGAATATCGAGATATTTATATAGGCCAATTTTTAGGATCGATGACGTTAATTATTATTAGTTTATTTTTTGCTTTTGTATTACACTATGTTCCTGAAAAATGGATGCTTGGATTATTAGGTTTAATACCCATTTATTTGGGCATTAAAGTTGCTATTTTTGATGATTGTGAAGGAGAAAAAAGAGCAAAAGATGTTTTAAATGATAAGAGTTTGTCAAAATTAGTGGGGATTGTTGCTCTGGTAACGATAGCAAGTTGTGGTGCAGATAATATTGGTTTGTTTGTACCTTACTTTGTGTCTTTAAATTTCAGTCAGCTTATTGTGACGCTCATTGTATTCGTGATTCTTATTTTTGTACTTATTTATACAGCACAACGGTTAGCCGACATTAAGGATATTGGAGAAATCGTTGAAAAATTTAATCGTTGGATTATGGCAGTTGTTTATATAGCTCTCGGAATCTTTATTATAGTTGAAAATGATACGCTAACTACACTATTTCATTTTATATTTTAACTATGCAATAGATGCTCTCGGCCAAAAATAAAAGAGGTGGGAATAAGTCCCACCTCTTTTATGTATCATGATTTATTATTTGAAGAAACCAAGGATTGTTTTGATGATTGAAATGATGCTTGTTACGATTTCCATGATTTAGTCCTCCATTTCTATCAATTGTAGTTTATTTTGGGTTTGTACAAGTTTTGAAGTAATCTTATTATTTATTGCCTTTAACAAGGTCGATGATTGTTTTAACTAAAGAAATAATACCTGAAATGATTCCCATGATAATTACCTCCCTCGATTGATTTGTTAATTACATTGTAACGAGGATATTCAGTAGATATGGTGAAATTTCCTAACTCGTATGTTAGAGGTCATAAGTGGTTCGTTTAAATGAAAACAGTACAGTCTTTCATGCCTAAGTGTGTACTGTGTTGGAATCGTTTACAATCACTTTACAAAGTTGTTTTAAAGTTGTAATATAATGGCTTTTTTAGAGGAAAGTCACTTGATTTGTATGAAGTTTGACATAATAAATAGAATCAACTATATTTATATTGTTATGCTCAAAAGTAAAATTAAGCCTTAGCTAGCGATGTATGCTAATTATTTTTTTAGTGTATGTCGAAAGACAAGGAGTAATTAACGTTTGAACGGATATATTGATAAGCAGGTAGCTTTTTAAATGGAAATAGAATCAATCAAGTAAATGAAGGATTTTAACATGGATAGATAGTACATTAAGACACATACTTTTTAGATAGAGAATGTATGCTTTAGTATTGAATGTTGAAATCTTAATGATAATATTTCAAGTTAAAATGAAGCCTACAGTAGCAAGTTTCTCATTTGTAAAAATTGGGGAAGTGACTATTGTAGGCTTTTTATTATACATAAATTTAAATGATCGAATCTTTATCAAGGAGGTATCTAGAGTCAGTATGAGTGTACTCTTAATTTTGTTTCTTATTACACTGTTGCTAGCAATGATTAGCGGATTAATATTTTTATCTGCTTCGATTCCTACGCAATATATCAAGATACATATGTATATTATTGTTTTACCAATCATAGTAGGCCTTATTGGATTATTTACTGTAAATAATCCAATAATCATCGGACCTTTTACGTTAGATAAATTAGCGTGGTTAATGGGAAGTTTTATTTTAATATTAGGGTTTATTATACAAAAGTTTTGTGTACGTTATTTGCTTGGTGATAAAAACTATCGACAATACTTTCCGCTGTTTACACTCATCACTGTATTTGCGTCTGTCGCTTGGCTAAGTGGGGATCTAAGACTAATGGTTTTAAGTTGGGGTGCAACGTTGTTGTGTCTGACTTTATTAATCAGGGTCAATCGATTCTGGAAAGTGCCGCATGAAGCGGCGAAAATTTCAGCTAAACTGTTTATCGTTGGATGGTTATCACTAGTGATTGCCGTGCTATTGTTATTTGTTTCAACTGGTCATTGGTATATCGACCCAGTAGCTGTTGATTATAGTCACCTGTCTTTTGGTATGAAATTGATTATTGATTTATTTATTGTGCTTGCTGTGATGATCCCAGCGGCTCAATTTCCCTTCCAAAGTTGGTTGATAGAATCTGTTGCGGCGCCTACACCTGTATCAGCAATTATGCATGCAGGTATTGTAAACGCTGGGGGTATTATATTAACACGCTTCTCTCCAGTATTTGACAACCCAATCGCGATTACAGTGTTGTTATTCATCGCGAGTGTGTCTGTATTGTTAGGTTCAGGGATAAGCCTTGTTCATGTTGACTACAAACGTCAACTTGTTGGGTCGACGATGAGTCAAATGGGCTTTATGTTAGTGCAATGTGCATTAGGTGCATATTCAGCAGCTATTATACATCTAGTATTGCACGGTGTATTTAAAGCTACATTATTTTTACAATCTGGTTCTGTTGTGGGTAGATTTAATATTCCTACACCACTCACAGCTAAGCAATCATATAGTTGGATTGTACTTGGCAGATTGTTAGCGGTAGTGATTGCATTTGCTTTCTGGTTCAATAGTGATCATAGCGCATATGAATTAATTAGTGCACTTATTTTAGCATGGTCATTAATGGTGTCATGGAATCAACTCGTTGCATTTAGTAAATCTGCAATGGGCAAAGTAATTGGTATCGGCATGATTGTTATTGTTGCCTTAGTGTATATCGTGACACATCATTTCTTTAATTATTTATTAAAAACAGTGCATATTAGTGTGACACATCCCCCATTACTAAGCAGTATATTAAGTATTGGCATCATTGTATTTGGAAGTATTCTAAGTATTTGGGTAGCACGTCATCGAAATTTACACACCTTTGCTGTGTTGTATTTATGGCTAGTTAAATTGGGTGAAGCTAAATCTGCATCCATTGAAAGCCATCCGAATTATTTGAAAAAGTATTTATAAAAGGGTGAAAAATATGGTTAATTCACAACAACAGAATGATATAGCAATGATTGTTTCAAATGCGAAACGTGTTATTACACCGTTGTCTCCGATTTCGATTTTTGCGGCAAGAAATCCTTGGGAAGGTTTAGAAAACCAAACTTTTAACGAAGTAGCAACTTGGTTGAAAGATATCAGAGATGTTGATATTTATCCTAATCACAATGCTATCGAAGATGCTAAAGAACATGGAGAAATCGATGTAGATATTTTTGAATCTTTATTAAATGATGCACTTCAAACGGCGGAAATTAATATTGAAACTGACCTTGAAAAACGCTATATCAATAATATTCAACATATTAAGCGTGTGCCAGATCACCTTTTAGGTAATCAAATACGTCGTGATATTTTGAGATCATTGCCGGATCAAATTAAAGAGAATAAGCAAACAGATTTACACAGACCTAAGAGTGCGGACCGTGTTAATCATAAAAATGAAAAGTTAATTGATGAGGTAGATGTACATATCATTAAGTGGTCTAAATTATACTTAGATCAATTTCAATCGAGTTGGACGATGCCTAAACGAGAAGAAGGCTTTTATACAGCGTGGTTACACTTAGCACAACATGACCCTGCTTTAACTAAAGAAGCTAGACAATTGATCCGCCACATGCCATCAAAGTCACATGAATTAATTAATCATGTATTAACCAAGTTAGATATTACTAATGATAATAGGCAATCTTATATAGAAGGTCAGTTACTGGCTTTGCCTGGATGGGCAGGGATGATGTATTACAGAGCGGAAGAAAATGAATCAGAGCGGGAGCTATTAACAGATTATGTAGCAATCAGATTAGCTACCGAATATGTATTATTAACCACTACTAAAGATCAATTTCAATTATCAGAGTTACATCATCATAAAGAAATTGAATTCGTTTGTGCGTTTATATTTTATGCGGAATTATCGTTAGAAGAATGGCTTAACCTATCAGATGAACTAAAGTTAAGATATCTTAATGTTGCGCGTCTATTTCAACGTCAATATTTTCAAAATTTATGGCTTAACGCTTGGGAAGAAACGCATGAACGTGACTTAGTCAATACGATTTATGAATCGCAATCTGGAAATAAGTCTCAAAAGATACAAGCGCAGTTAGCATTTTGTATCGATGTCCGTTCTGAACCATTTCGTCGCCATCTTGAAGGTGAAGGACCGCTTGAAACGATTGGTATTGCTGGGTTCTTTGGTTTACCTATAAAAAAAGAAGTGATTGATGCTCAATTTGAGCATGAATCTTTACCGGTGATGGTGCCACCAGCATATAAAATTCAAGAATATGCAGAACGACATAAACTAGAACGTTATCAACAACAACAACATACGATTACATCAATGTTTTATACATTTAAATTAATGAAACATAACGTGTTACCTAGTTTATTATTACCAGAATTAAGCGGACCATTCTTAAGTATAAATACGATTGCTAATACACTCATACCTACCCAAGCTAGACAGTTTGTTCATCGTTTTACAAAGAAATGGCTTCAAAAACCTGAGACAAAATTATCAATTGATCGTGAACATCACGTGTATTCGGAATTGCCAATCGGATTAACAGAGGAAGAACAAATTCAATTTAGTAAGCAAGCATTACAATTAATGGACTTAACCAAAGACTTTGCACCACTCATCGTTTTAGGCGGTCACGGTAGTGAATCGCATAATAACCCATACCATTCTTCTTTAGAATGTGGTGCATGTGGCGGTGCGTCTAGTGGTTTCAATGCTAAGTTATTAGCTATATTATGTAACCAGTCATCAGTCAGAACAGCACTTAAAGAAGATGGCATTATCATTCCAGATGAAACTGTATTTGTGGCAGCCGAACATAAAACGTCTGTAGATGAATTAGAATGGATTTATGTACCAGAATTAACTGAAAGTGCAAAACAAGCCTTTGATTTATTAGAATCAGTTATGCCTCAAGTGAGTTACAAGTCTAATTTAGAGCGTTTAGCACATTTACCAAACTTAGATAAAGTACATAAAGATCCAGTTGCTGAAGCGTATCAATATGCAAGTGACTGGAGTGAAATTAGGCCTGAATGGGGCTTGGCTAAAAATGCAGAATTTATTATTGGGAAACGTTCGATTACTGAAAATAGTAATTTAGAAGCACGTGCATTCTTGCATAATTATGATTGGTCACAAGATGAAGATGGTCATATTCTGAATACAATTATTTCAGGCCCAGCGCTTGTTGCACAATGGATTAACTTACAATATTACGCATCTACTGTGGCACCTCATTTTTATGGCAGCGGTAATAAAAGAACGCAATCTGTAACATCTGGACTTGGTGTTATGCAAGGGAACTCCAGTGATTTGATGTATGGTTTACCATGGCAATCAGTGATGGCACAAGATAATGAAATTTATCATTCACCCATACGTTTATTAGTTGTTATTCAAGCACCAGACACACATATTCAAAGATTACTTAATGAAAATCAGAAATTTGCACAAAAAGTGGACCATGGATGGGTAAGACTAGCTAGCATAGATGAAAAAAACAGTTGGAAAGATTGGTAAAATATAGGCGGTATATTAAAAAGTAATTGTAGATTATAGCGATGATCCTATTATTTCCGAATAGTAGATAAGATGTTAAACTATAGTTAATTAATGTTTAGGAGTCGTCTATATGAAAAAATCTAAAGGTGTATATGAAGCTGAAATCAGTAAAGCCATCACGCAATGGGAAAAAGATTTTTTAGGTAGAGGTTCATTATCGGTTAAGACAGACATATTAAGAGATATGATCATTATCAATTTACAAGGTATATTAACACCTGCAGAATATCGTGTATGTGAGACCATTGAAGGACTGTTAAATATCAAACGCACAAGATCTGAATTAGTAGAGTCAGGACAAGATGATCTCAATGACCTTATATATGAAATTACTGGTGTCAAAGTAAGTAGTTTTCATAGTGATTTGAGTACAGTTACTGGAGAGAGAGTAATTGTATTTAAATTAGAAGATAATTTTGAGAAAATGATTAACCAAGGTTAAATTTTATAGAGCAGTATGATCTTACGAGAATGAAAAGGTCATACTGTTTTTTATTTCAAATATATTAAATACATAATGTAGACATATAGTCGATAAATAATACCTAATAAATTTGGAATTATAACCATAGTGGCGATTAATTTGTCACCTTTGAAACCAATGACACATAAAATGATAGGTATCATATAAAGGACAAATAACCAAAATAATAATGTTTCGAATGATGGATGGATAGGTAAGAAAAAGCGAAATAATGTAATTAATAATGCGAGATAAATCATAATTATTTTGCTCATAATGAATGCCTTCCCTACTATCAAGCACAATGGATTAGTGTATGTGGTACAAGGTTTAATGTGTGATAGTCATATATTTGAAATTTATAATTATTTCAATTATACAATATTTTATATGCAAAAGGTATTAGAAATAAAGAATGCTATAGTATTTCATTTTATATTTTATAATCGAATATTATAAGGTACGTAATATAAAAGAATCAGTTATAATACATATTAAGATTTCAAAAATGAAGGGATGGTTGTTTATGAAAAGGAATATACATCATCAACCAATAGGTGAGTCCGTAACAGATTTTGAACCGCTGAATTTCCCGGATATTAAACAATTAGACGGACGGTATAGTTCATTAGTTAAATTAAGTGAAACACACATTAATGATTTGTTTGACGTATTATGTAATGAAGATAATGATGCGAATTGGACTTATTTGTTTAGCGAACCAATCCATGATTACGGTATTTTTTCAGAGTATATTAAAGGTTTAATGTCTAATGTAAACTCGTATTATTTTGCTATTATTGATCATAAGCGTGAAAAAGCGTTAGGTTACTTATCATTAATGAATATTGATTCGATTAATGGCAAGATAGAGGTTGGAAATGTCCATTATTCAAATGGATTAAAAAAGACGAAAGTCGCCACTGAAGTTCAATATTTGCTAGCGAAATATGAGTTTGAACAATTAGGGTATCGTAGATATGAATGGAAGTGTGACAGTTTAAACGAACCTTCTAGAAAGGCAGCATTGAGATTAGGGTTTACTTACGAAGGTATGTTTAGACAGGCAGTAATATATAAGGGACGTAATCGGGATACAACATGGTACTCAATGATTGACAAGGAATGGCCGATATTAAATGAACGTTTCGAACAATGGTTAAGTCCGAATAATTTTGATGAAGCCGGTCAACAACGTATTCGATTACAAGATATAAATAGGGCACGAGACTGAGCGAATTTCCTTTTGTTTTTTATAAAATAGAGATAAGGAATGATTGAATAAGATAAAGAGATAAAGGAGAAAGTATGAAAAATAGACGGGCAACAACAGGTATGTTTACGATTCCTTTATTTATCATAAGTATGATGATATTTATTTTAATGGCTGTCGGCGTTATACAAGATATACCATTTTTAAAATTTGTCGATAGCCATTCACTAGACTGGTTTACTACTACATTCGGTACGCCACAACGTCAATTTGAAGGAGACATGTTGAACTATTATATGACATTTTGTGCCACGATTGGTGATGTTAGTGGTGTCATTGTGATGTCAGTGATCATTACAATAATATTATTATTTAAATATCCGCGTTTAGCTATATGGTTTATTTGCACAATATTAAGTGGAACATTAATTAATATTTTGATTAAAATGACAATCGAACGAATGAGACCGTATAATCATTTAGCCATTGACTCAGGGTTTTCTTTTCCTAGTGGGCACTCTAATGCGAGTACATTGTTTTTTATCACTTTATTGATTGTGGTGATGCCTTTAATTAAAAGAGCGGTCTTTAAATCTATTTTGAGCGGTCTTGCATTAATATTATGGATAAGCGTTTTGATTTGTCGATTATATTTCCATGCGCATTATCTGACAGATGTGGTTGGTGGAGTGACTTTAGGTTTAACATGGATCGCTTTATGGTTAATGGTTTATCCACTGTTTGAACGAATCAAGTTTAAAAAGAATAAACATGTTATACATTGATAATTGTAAAATGAGAATGGATATATAGGCATGTTTCCGTTGTATATACGATAATTAAAACTAGGGGAGTTATTTTATGATGAATATTAAATCACCAAGTCCACTTTATTTAAAAGGGACAAGTCAACAAGCTATATTGTTATTACATTCATTCACAGGTACTGTTAAAGACGTAAAGCATCTTGCTACAACGTTGAATGAACAAGGATTCACGTGTTATGTACCTAACTATCCTGGTCATGGATTACCGGTTACACAGTTTATTAAGTATGATGTTAACGATTGGTGGGCATGTGTGCAAGAAGCGTACCAGTTTTTAAAGAAAGAAGGATACGAAGTCATTAATGCAGCCGGTGTATCGTTAGGTGGATTATTTACATTACGATTAGCTGAAAATGTTGAATTAAATCGTATCGTAGTGATGTCTGCACCTAGCGAGAAAACAGAAGCTGGTATTGCTTGGCGCTTAGAAAAATATGGCAAACGCATGAATCAGATAATGAGGCTGTCTGAGGATGAGAGTGTTGAATCATTAGCCCAAATTGACCAATATCAAGATGAAATTAAAGTATTTCAAGGTGTTATTAATGATATTATGTCAAATTTACATGATATTAAATCGACTGCTAGAATTTTATATGGTGGACAAGATGAAGCGGCTTATGAAGAAAGTGCACACTATATTTTTAATCAAATTAGTAGCGATAATAAATCAATTCAAGATTTTCCACTCAATCAACATTTAATGACCCACGGTGAAGGAAGAGATGAATTAGAACAAGATATCGTTGAGTTTTTCACTCAAAAATAAAAACTAGCAATAAGGTGGTGTTCAACTGTGACGAGAACATTTTTATTAACCTATATTACGATTTCAGGCCACAGATATACAGAATTTAAGACTTTTGATAAGGGCATCGATAAGGACAAATGTGTTAGAAGAATTATAGATGAGTTTGATGAATTACCTTATCTTTATCTAGAAAAAGGTGATTCAATACATTATATTAATGTCGATCATATTGAAAGTTTAGAAATTGAAGAAGTAAATGATGGCCAAACGATTACTTATAGTAGCGAAGATTAAAATATAAAGAATAGTCATAACTGATGCTAATCAATGTATTAAATGAAAGGCAACGTTATGGGCTGTTCTTTTTTTATTATTCTGACAATTTGTATGAATATTGCACTTATAACTAACTAATGGTAAAGTGTTACTTAAGTACATAAACGCTTTAACGCATTAAAGGAAGTGAGTGAATATGAGTAAGCAATCAGAATGGAAAACTTCTACTGGGTTTATATTAGCAAGTGCCGGTTCCGCAATTGGATTAGGAGCAATGTGGAAGTTTCCTTATATGGCTGGTATATATGGTGGTGGCGCCTTTTTATTAATGTTTTTAATTTTTACCATTTTTGTAGGACTGCCATTATTAATTATGGAATTTACAGTAGGGAAAATGGGAAGAACGTATACAACTCAAATCTATAGTAAACTCACAGGTAAAAAGTGGCTCAATGTGATTGGGTGGAACGGGAATTTAGCAGTTTTTATATTGTTTGGTTTCTATAGTGTCATTGGCGGATGGATTATTATTTATATGGGGAATGTTATTTGGCAAATATTAAGTTTAAATACAACTCACCTGACACAACTCAATTTTGAAGCAATGATTAGTAATCCATGGCTTACTGTTTTAGGACAGGGTATTTTTATCTTCTTAACGATGATCATTGTTATGTTAGGTGTAGAAAAAGGGTTGGAAAAAGCATCCAAAATCATGATGCCACTATTATTTATCTTTTTAATTATTGTAGTGGTAAAATCATTATCTTTAGACGGATCGCTAGAGGGTGTGCGTTACTTGTTACAACCTAGAGTGGAAGATATTTCAATGGAAGGTATTTTATTTGCGTTAGGTCAATCATTCTTTACCTTATCATTAGGAACAACTGGAATGATTACATACGCAAGTTATGCACCGAAGACAATGACTATTAAATCATCAGCGGTTTCCATTGTATTGATGAATATTTTAGTTTCGGTCTTAGCGGGCTTAGCTATTTTTCCTGCTTTGAAAACATTTGGTTATCAACCACAAGAAGGTCCAGGATTATTATTCAAAGTACTACCGCTTGTATTTGATAAAATGCACTTTGGTATTGCCTTTTATCTGATGTTTTTAATTTTATTCTTATTTGCAGCGTTAACATCATCCATTTCACTGTTAGAATTAAACGTTTCTAATTTTACGAAAAATGATAATACGAAACGTCAACCTGTCGCATTGATCGCAAGTATACTGGTCTTTTTAATTAGTATTCCAGCGACATTATCATTTGGAAGTTTGAGTGGCGTTAAATTTGGCGCAGGTACAATATTCGATAATATGGATTTTGTCGTTTCGAATATATTAATGCCTTTAGGGGCACTTGGCACAACATTAGTAGTAGGACAATTGTTGGATAAACAGCTGCTACAAGAAAGCTTTGGAAGAGACAAATTCAAATTGTTTTTACCATGGTATTATTTAATTAAATTTGTAATGCCAGTAGTCATTATTTTAGTATTTATTGTTCAATTATTTTAATTTATACGATGAGAACAACATCATTATAAATGCCATAGGGCTTATCGAAATTTAATTTCGATAAGCCCTATTTGTATTAATTGGCTAAAATATGCCAGATATTTTTGATAATTATACAACTTACGATGAGTACGATAACACTTGAAACTTTATTTAGAATAATAATGTATTTTCCTGTTTTATCGACTGAACCTAACATTTTACCGAGTATCGCTAATAAGATAAACCAAATCCAAGATACTAAAATAGTAGCGCCAGCAAATAATATCTTTTCTGAGCCATGATACATAGACGCACTTGTTCCAATTACACCAATCGTATCCATAATTGCGTGAGGATTAAGTAATGAAACGGATAATGCGAAGCCGATTTGTTTTTTTGCACTCATGGGTTCCATATGTTCTAAATGACTAGGCTTTTCATTCCATAATGACCATGCCATATATAATAGAAAGGCGAGACCAATGATATAAATGACTAACTGTAAAATAGGTAGAGACATTAAGATTAAGGACACGCCTAAAATAGCTAACACAATTAAAGTAGTATCACATAAGCCAGCTGTGACGATCACTGGTAATGCTTTAGTTAATTTCTTTTGATTTGCACCTTGGTTAAATACAAATACATTTTGAGCACCTAAAGGTAGAATCAGACCTAGTGCTAATAAGAAACCGTGAATGATCGGTTGCATAAAAAATACCTCTCTCACTTTTGACTTGAAATTAAGTAAAATGATAAATTCAGAAACAAATATCAGAATATTTAAAAATATTATACAAAAGCAATATATAATTTTCAACATTGAATTATTTAGCCATTTTAAAAAGCCCTAGATACATCATTACGAATGTATCTAGGGCATGAAAATATATCGATTAAATATGATTTTACTTATGATTGTTGGACGGCTTCTACTAATGCATCCGCTGCAAGAAGTCCAAGTTTATTAGAAGCCAGTGGGCTATCGCCAGTTAATAATTTACGATCTTGATGAGTTTGGCCACTCATTTCTTTATTTACAACTTGAAGTCCTTGTTTAGTCAATAAATCAGCGACTAACCATTTAAGTTTACCAGGTAAATAACCGATATCGATATTTGCGCCTTCATCTAATGCATCTGGGAAGACACATACAGAATATCCTTCAAATGGAGATTTTTCTCTATTTAATCCAGCAGATAATAATGCTGCCGGGCCGTGACATAATGTGATAACAAATTTATCATAATCTAATGCCCAATCTAAAGCTTGTTGAACATCTTCACTTTCAGAAATACCAACAACTGCGGCATGTCCACCAGGGATAAAGAGTGAAATATAATCTGAATCAGGCCCAAGTTCATTTTTGATGACTTCAGATAATACTTTAGGCTCTTTTAATTTTTCTTTTAGCTTATTATATGTTTCTTGTACTGCTTCATCTTCCGTAGGCATTGCCCAGTGCTCTAGTTTAACAGGGTAACCAGTTAATGTAGCGACATCTACATCGAAGCCTGCTTCCATTAAATGATGTAACGGTAATAGCATTTCAACTGGATGGTTTCCTGTTGAAAACATTTTACCGTTTTCTAATAATACATAACGCTCTTCAGCGGCAATCATTAATACTTTCCATTTGCCACCGGTATAAGCATTTTTATGATTAACACCATTAAAATCTGTTTTAGGCGCTGTATATTGACTTAATGAATATGGTGAAGGGAAAAATGCATTATCCTCCGCTTTGTCAGGGGTTGGTGCTTTACTTAATTGACTAGAATCTTGAGTCATTTATATTCCTTCTTTCCTAAGTTTGTATGCTTATATCCATGAAAATAGTCTCTTAAACATTCAATAACGCATTCATCATACTGAATCATCAATAAAAAAGTGTACTTAGACATCATGGTTGAGTCAAAGTACACAGGTTTAATGATCTATTGAATATTTTCGAAAACAACATTTTGTTTTTTTAATTCTTCTTCAATGTTTTTAGGAAGACTACAATTTTTAAATGTGACATGATCAAAGATACAATGTTTTAATTTGATATTTTCAAATGTTGAATTGCTAATTTTTGTCTTTTTAAAAACAACATTTTTAAATACAGTATCTGTGATTTTAACGTCGCTAAAAGTATTTCCGTCGAATACAACGTCTTGGAATGTTGTATTATTGATCGTTGTTTCATCAAATGTTGTATTTTCAAAAGAGATTTTTTTGAAGAGGTTTTTATAAAAATTCACTTGTTCAAAAATACAATCATTCATACTACTATTAACCACTTTACTGTTAGAAATAGCATTAATATTTTTGAAAATCCCTTCATTAAAATTACAATTTTTAAAGCGACCTTTATTAACTTCTAATTCATCGTACATTGAATTTCTAAAATTAGTCGCTGTATGGCTCAAGTTTTTATAATTTTCTTTAGTGAATACAGATAATGATAGGTCTTTATTTGACATCTTATTGTGAACTCCTTTACTTGTATTATCCATGAAAATGTATGAACGGTATTATCATTATCATAACAGAATAAAGTAGATGACACATTTGATTGAATTAAAAATAATGATGTAAAAAATATAAAAAGTTATAAACTATGAAATTGCAAATTTGTGTACAATCCTTTATAATTCATACCTGTTAAATAAGAATTAATTAATCCATTTGAGAAAGAAGGGAATGTTCAATTTTCCACTGAATAAAGGATGATTGAATATATAGAATATGATTGCATATGACTTAATAGGAGAGACACCACTCGTGTTATTAGAGAGTTTTAGTGATGAAGACGTAAAAATCTATGCGAAACTCGAACAATTTAATCCAGGCGGAAGTGTAAAAGACCGACTAGGAAAGTATTTAGTTGAACAAGCGATTGAAGAGGGGCGTCTACATCGTGGTGATACCATTGTAGAAGCTACAGCTGGTAATACAGGGATTGGTTTAGCAATAGCTGCCAATCGTTACCAACTTAATTGTGTGATATTTGCACCAGAAGGCTTTTCCGAAGAGAAAATATCAATTATGCGTGCTTTAGGTGCTGATGTTAAAAGAACTGTAAAAGCTGAAGGCATGATAGGTGCACAACAAGTTGCCCGACAGTATGCTGAAGACACGCAATCGATTTATATGAATCAATTTGAAACAACACATAATCCAGATGCCTATACTCATACATTAGGTAAAGCGTTAACAGATGAACTAAATCATATTGATTACTTTGTTGCTGGTGTTGGCTCGGGCGGTACATTTACAGGCGTCGCGAGACACTTACAACCATTAGGTGTTAAAAATTATATCGTCGAACCTGAGGGGTCGATATTAAATGGCGGTCCAAGTCATACGCATGCCACAGAAGGTATTGGTTCAGAAAAATGGCCAGACTTTCTAGAGAAATCATTAGTAGAAGGCATTTTTACAATTAGTGATCAACATGCCTTTGACAATGTAAAAGCCATCGCGAAACAAGAGGGGTTATTAGTAGGTAGCTCATCCGGTGCTGCACTACAAGGTGCACTTGAATTAAAAAAACAAATAGATAAAGGGATTATCGTGACGATATTCCCTGATGGTAGCGACCGATATATGTCAAAACAAATATTTAATTATAAGGAGAATGAGAATAATGAATAAAAAAACACAAATGATACATGGCGGACATACAACAGATGATTATACAGGTGCTGTAACGACTCCAATTTACCAAACAAGTACATATTTACAAGATGATATCGGAGATTTACGCCAAGGATATGAGTATTCACGTACTGCCAATCCAACACGTGCGTCTTTAGAAAGTGTTATTGCAGACTTAGAACATGGTAAACATGGTTTCGCATTTGGTTCAGGCATGGCAGCTATTAGTGCAGTGATTATGTTATTAGATAAAGGAGACCACCTTATTTTAAATTCAGATGTATATGGTGGTACGTACCGTGCTTTAACAAAAGTATTTACACGCTTCGGATTAGACGTAGATTTTGTAGATACAACCAATATTGAAAATGTTGAGAAATATATTAAACCAGAAACAAAAATGTTATATATCGAAACGCCTTCTAATCCATTATTACGTGTGACAGATATTAAAGGTGCTGTAGCGATTGCTAAAAAACATAACCTTATTTCTGTAGTAGATAATACATTTATGACACCTTATTACCAAAACCCATTAGATTTTGGTATTGATATAGTTTTACATTCTGCTACTAAATATATTGGTGGACATAGTGATGTAGTTGCAGGATTAGTAGTGACTGCAGACGATGAATTAGGAGAACGTATAGGCTTTATCTCAAATTCAACTGGTGGTGTGCTTGGACCACAGGATAGCTACTTATTAGTAAGAGGAATCAAGACGTTAGGTTTACGTATGGAACAAATTAATCGTAACGTAGAAGCAGTGATTGATATGTTACAGTCTCACGATAGTGTACAAAAAGTATTCCATCCAAGTATTAAAAGTCACTTAAACTATGATATTCATGCTGCACAAGCAGATGGACATACAGGCGTTATTGCATTTGAAGTGAAAGACACAGAAGCTGCGAAACAAGTGATTCATGCTACGCAATATTTCACGTTAGCTGAAAGTTTAGGAGCAGTAGAAAGTTTAATATCAGTTCCTGCATTAATGACACATGCATCTATTCCAGCAGATGTACGCGCTAAAGAGGGTATCACAGATGGATTAATCCGTTTATCAATTGGTATTGAAGACACAGATGATTTAGTCAATGATTTAAAACAAGCACTTGATACATTAAACTAATGCTATCACTATTTTTAAGGTCTAGGGAGTTGTCCCTAGGCCTTTTTTTGAGCAATTACATAAATAAAGTTAAGAATCTTTCATTAGAATCTGAATTGTGTTAAAGTAGTTAGACAATCGAATATCTTGATAACCAAGGTAAATAGAGGTGGCTTAAAAATGAAAGATGATAACAATCAAAATGATGTTAAACATGATGATATGGTGACTTCATTTAGAGATTTAGGACGGAGAGTTGTTTTATACCAACATAAAATTGCAGAACAATTAGATGTATATAACCATGATTGGACTACGATTGATATGTTAAGTGAGACGGGGCCTATCACTGCTGGTGAATTAGGTAGAAGAGTTGGACTTACAACGGGAAGTGTTACAGCATTGGTCGATCGATTAGAAAGAGCAGGCTATGTTAAACGTGAGCGTCATCCTAAAGATCGTCGAAGTATTATGATTGTTCCACAGTATGAAGATAAATCAGAAGTACAACACGTTTATGAAACATTGAATCAACATATGACTGAACTGACAAATCAATATACGGCAGAGCAAATGGAAACCATTCAGTCGTTTCTAAAAGCAACAACAGCTATTTTAGAAAATGAAATTGAACGTAAGAAATAAAATAAAGAAAAAGAAGGTCTGAATTATGAAAATTAATCATATTAATATAACGGTCAACGATGTAAAAACAACGCGAGCATTTTTTGAAAAGTATTTCGATTTAGTTTGTATTGGTAGTGCTGGCAATATGTTTGCAGCTATGAATGACGAAGATGGATTTCTATTTAATTTAATAGAAGGAGAAAATATAAATTATCCAGATACATTCCATATTGGTTTCCCGCAAGAAAGTAAAGAAGAGGTGGATCGTATATATCAAATCTAAAAAATGACGGGTATGAAGTATGGGATCCTGAAATGGCGCATGCAACATATACTTTTTACTTTAAAGCACCAGGCAATTTTACAGTAGAAGTTTATTGTGAAGTACAAGAAAAAACAGAAACATATGTACACTCATATTTCGCAGACTACAATAAATAGCATTTAAAATATTGGCAATTTGAAGATATGAAATATAAATAGTGACTGAGACATGTTGAATTGTCTCAGATTTTTAATGTAAACATAAAGACGAAAAAAATTTCTTATAATTCATAATTTAGCTAATATTGTGCGTGTTTCAAATCGAGATTATTCCCATATTGTCAGGGTATGCGAATAATGTAGATTAATTTTATGAGAGGAGTATTTGAATGATTTTTGAAACAATGGAACAAGAAGATTATGAACAAATAGTTTTTTGCCAAGATCAATCAACGGGTCTAAAGGCAATCATTTGTATTCATGATACAACGCTTGGACCAGCATTAGGTGGTTGCCGCGTGAGAAATGATTATGCATCAGAAGAAGAAGCAATTGAGGATGCTATGAATTTAGCACGCGGAATGACATATAAAAATGCTGCAGCTGGCTTAGACCTTGGTGGAGGTAAGACAGTAGTGATGGGATCACCTAATAAAGAAGATGAAGAAGCATTCTATAGAGCATTAGGGCGTTATGTTCATACATTAAATGGTCGTTATTATACAGCTGAAGATGTAGGTACATCAGAGCATGAAATGAACCTTATTCATAAAGAAACACCTTATGTTTGTGGTACAAGTAAGTCGTTCGGCTCAGCAGGTAATCCAAGTCCTATGACAGCTTATGGTATATATATTGCTATGAAGCGTACGGCTTTAGAACAATTTAATGGTGAATCTCTTGAAGGTAAGACCGTAGCAGTTCAAGGTGTGGGACACGTGTCCTATGAACTTTGTCGTCTTTTACATGAAGATGGTGTTAAGTTGATTGTTACTGATATAAATAAAGATAATGCACAACGTGCAGTAGATGAGTTTAATGCGACATTTGTTGAACCAGATGATATCTTTTCAGTAGAAGCGGATATCTTCGCGCCATGTGCACTCGGTGGTATATTAAATGACGATACAATTCCTCAATTAAAAGTTAAAGCGATTTGTGGTTCAGCAAATAACCAATTAAAAGATGAAAACAAACATAGTCAAATGTTAGAAGAAAAAGGTATATTATATGCACCAGATTATATTGTGAATAGTGGTGGTGTAATCAACACTGCTGATGAGTTGAATGGATATAATGAAACGCGTGCTAAGGAAAGTATTGAAGGTATAGATAAAATTGTGAAACATATCTTTGATATCGCCAAAGAACAACATAAAACACCATTAGAAGCGTCACAACATTTTGCAGAAACACGATTGAAACAAATGTCCCATATTCAAGATATTAGAAAATAAAATAACTGAAAATATCAATAAAGCAACCCAGGATTAATGTCCTGGGTTGCTTTTTAGGATGAAATGATAGTTAAAATGTATAAACAAAATATCATGGAATTTTAAATTAACGAATGAGGAGATTAAAAATTAAATATGAATATTCGGGTTTATTATTAATGAATTCGGTTAATAGAAATATACGAAAGCACAACTTTATTATTTTATACATGTAATATCATAAAATTTAATTTCTGAAATATTAATTGATTATTAAATATAACGACAAATTGAATTGAGTTCCAAATAATTTGCAAACAAATGTTTTATTTATGTCGATTTGCCAAGAGTTGTGATTTTATTTCTAAAAAAGAATAAATACTTTTTCGTTTTTAGGTAATAATAATTCTATTTACTTTTGAATATAAAGCGTGGATATATATGGTTTTGTAACATTTGTAAATTTTCAATCAATTAAGTATTATATGTACATACAATGTTAAAGTTGTGCAAAACATATGAGGTGATTCATGAATGAAGAATAAACAAGGCTTTTTACCAAACAAATTAAACAAATATGCAATTAGAAAATTTACGGTAGGTACTGCATCGTTATTAATAGGTGCGACATTAGTATTTGGCGTAGGAAATGTAGCGAGAGCAGATGAATTAGATAATGCATCGTCACAAAATAACGACGGCAATAAAGATAAAAGTTAACCTGTCGATATAACCGAACTGACTAATACTAACGAAACAGCTAGTACAGAGGATCAAGCAACTGACAAAGCAACTACAAATGTGTCAGAAGAAGCTAATCATGCTGATCAAACGACAGCAACGACTCAAGATACTAGTCAAACAGAAAAATCTAATACGGAAGAGACACAAAATACCGAACAAGCAAACACAGAAAAAGCTTCTTCAAATCAAACAACAAAAGACTCCTCTAATATAGAACAAGACACAATTAATAAAACAAATGATAAAACATCAACAACGACTGAAGATAATAAAGGTGTTACATCAGTAACTGATGAAAAATCAGATGCTTCTTCAACGACTGACAAGAATAACGATGACAAAACAACAACTGCAGAAGAAAGTAAAACGTCAGAATAACCAACTACAGAAACAACGACTACTAAAGAAACTCAATCAACAGATAATAAGTCGGCCTCTACAACTAAAGAAACTTCCTCACAAGACCAATCAACAAATGAAACTTCAACAACAGACAATTCATCTCAAGAAAAGCAAACAACATCAACTAAGGAAACTGCTAATACATCAAAGAAAGCAAGTTCAACAGAAAAAATTAATGAGCCACAAACTACAACATATGAAAATAAAGTGGATACAGAACTTGGTAAACAATTAGCAGCATCAGATAATAAAGAACAAGCTGTTCAATCATTCTTAAATGATCAAGTGTCTAAAACAGAAGCGAAAGAAATTTTAAATAATACAGATATTGATTTCAATAAAGCAACTGATGAAGAAATTAATCAAGCCGTTTTACAAGCAGCCTTAACTGAAATGGCAAACAAACAGAAGAGTACAGAAACATTAGCTACACCACCTAGAACTAGAACGTTTATGCGTGCAATGGCTACATCTAGAATGTTGGCAGCAGCTGTTACGAATACAGATCAAAATGTTCAAAAATCTTTAGCAACATCAGATAACTATACATTTGCGTCATTAGTGTTTGACCCAGCAGCATTAGATTCAGATGCTGTTAAAAATAGTACATCAATTCCATTTAATATTGATGCTTATATGTCGGGTGCTAACTCAGGAACAAGATATAAAATCGACTTAAACTTAGACTCTAAAATTGCTGATCATGTAACGAAAATATCAGTTACCCCAGCTGGAAGTAATACACCAGTTCAATTTACAAGATTAAAAAACGATGACGGTACACCTTCTAATATTTGGGAAGTGAATTATATTCGAGCTAGCGGTGGATTATTTGGTGGTGCAGAAATTTTAGCATCTAAAACTGCATCAGGCGGTAAAATTGAATTAGATGATACTGTAGGTAATATTTTAAATAATGCGGGAGATTTATCTAATAATAAATTAAATTATCAAATTTATGTTAGAGATTCTTCTAATAATACAATTATTCGTACGTCTGAAAGTAGTGGATACTTCCTTACAGATGCTGATAAAGATTTAGTTTCTTTAAACAACAATTAATCAACAGCAAATGCAAGTGATTGTAAAGCAAGTAGTGGTACGGCTAGTTTAGACACTAAAGTAGGCGACAATGGCGCAATTATTGTTGACCAACAAGTTATCAAAGATGGTACCTTTGGATATGGCGGCGCTCAAAATAAACAATGGAGCTACAATTATCAAATTGATAAAGATTTAATTCCATTTATTCAAAGTGTTGAATTAGATAAATATGATTATGATGGATTAAAAGGTTTTGATAAAACATATAATGCTGCTAACAAAGTAGCTGATTTATCTATCGATGCCAATGGTAATGGTACGATTACAGCAAGTGATTTAAATAAATTAATCGAATTTAATAATGGTTTACCTGAAACAGTAGGTATGAGAATCGTTATTAAATTAAACCAAAGTCCCAATAATATTTTAACTAAAGATGCACAATATGATGCCAAAGGTAATTTAATTAGTTCTACAACTGACCAAGTTGAAGATTTTACATTTGCTGGATACCTTACAGATAATGCTGGTAAATTAATTAATAACACATTAGGTACATCTTCGTTAGAATTACAAGACTATGATAAAGATGGCTTATTAGATCGTTATGAAAGAGAAGTATCATTAACTGATGCCAATAATGCAGACACAGATGGCGATACTAAAAATGATGGAGACGAAGTGAAAACATATCATACATCACCATTAGTAGGTCAACCTAATGCTGCAGATATTACGATTAATGACACTAAAGTTAGTGGTTCAGTAACGTTAAAACCAAATGCAGGTACACAAACTGCTAAAGTCATAAATTCAGCGGGTCAAGTTATTGGTACGTCTACTGTTAATAGTGATGGTACATTTGCTGTAACGATTCCAAAATCAGCTGCTGGTCAATACACAATTGCTATTGATGCGCCGAATTATGATAATGATGAAACAAATACATTTAATATTGTAGATAATACTATTGTTCCAGCACCATTAGTGGATCCTGTCGATGATAACGACACGACTATTGGCGTTCATGGTACTGCTGGTTCAACAGTGACAGTAAAAGATAGTAATAACAATGTCATTGGTACAGTTACATTAGGTGCAAACAGTACAACTGGTACGTTAACTTTATCAAAACCTTTAGCTGCAGGAACTCAATTAACATCAACTGCAACTAAAAATGGTAAAACAAGTGCGGTTTCACCAACAGTAACAGTGACAGATGCAACAGCACCAGATGCGCCAGTGATTAACCCGGTAACTAGTGATGATACAACGGTTACAGGTAAAGCAGAACCGAATTCAACAGTAACAGTTACATTCCCAGACGGCACTACGCAAGTTACAACTGCGGATGCATCAGGTAATTATACTGTTAATATCCCTGCTAATGAAGACTTTACTGGTGGCGAAACAATTAAAGCTTCAGCTAAAGATGCTGCAGGCAATAAATCAGTTGATTCAAACGTGACTGTGACAGATACAACAGCACCAAATCAACCAACGGTCAATCAAGTAACAAGTGAAGATAAAACAATCACAGGTAAAGCAGAACCAAACTCAACAGTAACAGTAACATTCCCAGATGGGACTAAAGTTCAAGCCATTACAGCAACAGATGGTAGTTATCGAGTGGCTGTACCTACCAATATTGATTTAGTAGGTGGCGAAACATTAGGCGTTACTTCAACTGATAAAGCTGGAAACACATCGACGGCTGCAAATACAACAGTTGTAGATGTTACAGCACCAAAAGAACCTGTAATTAATGATGTAATAAGTGAAGATAAAACAATTACTGGTACATCAGAACCAAACTCAACAGTAACAGTAACATTCCCAGATGGTACAACAGCGAATGCGACAACAGATGGCGACGGTAATTATACAATTGATATCCCTGCCAATGAAGATTTAAAAGGTGGCGAAACATTACCAGTTACATCTACAGATAAAGCTGGCAATACATCTCAACCTGCGTCAACTGTGGTAACAGATACAACAGCGCCAACAGTACCGACTGTAAACCCAGTATCTAGTGAAGATAAAACAGTTACAGGTAAAGCAGAGCCAAACTCAACAGTAACAGTAACGTTCCCAGATGGTACGACAGCTAGTGGTACGACAGACGCAGATGGAAACTATACAATAGATATTCCAGCGAATGAAGACTTAAAAGGCGGCGAAACATTACCAGTTACAGCGACAGACAAAGACGGCAATAAATCAGAACCAGCAACAACGACAGTAACAGACACAACAGCACCAGAAGCACCAACAGTCAATCCAGTAACAAGTGACGATACACAAATCACAGGTAAAGCGGAGCCAAACTCAACAGTAACGGTAACGTTCCCGGATGGAAATACAGCTAGTGGCACAACAGATGCAGATGGAAACTATGTTATCAATATCCCTTCAAGCGAAGACTTAAAAGGCGGCGAAACATTACCAGTTACAGCAACAGACAAAGCTGGAAACACATCTGAACAAGCATCAACAGTGGTAACAGATACAACAGCACCAACAGTACCATCAGTAAACCCAGTAACAAGTGATGATACGCAAATTACAGGTAAAGCAGAGCCAAACTCAACAGTAACAGTGACATTCCCGGATGGTACGACAGCTACTGGAACGACGGACGCAGATGGAAACTACACAATAGATATTCCAGCGAATGAAGATTTAAAAGGTGGCGAAACATTACCAGTTACTGCAACAGACAAAGCTGGAAACACATCTGAACAAGCATCAACAGTGGTAACAGATACAACAGCACCAACAGTACCATCAGTAAACCCAGTAACAAGTGATGATACGCAAATTACAGGTAAAGCAGAGCCAAACTCAACAGTAACAGTGACATTCCCGGATGGTACGACAGCTACTGGAACGACGGACGCAGATGGAAACTACACAATAGATATTCCAGCGAATGAAGATCTAAAAGGTGGCGAAACATTACCAGTTACTGCAACAGATAAAGATGGTAATAAATCAGAGCCAGCAACAACAGTAGTAACAGATACAACAGCACCATCTGTACCGACTGTTAATCCGGTAACAAGTGAAGATAAAACAATCACAGGTAAAGCGGAACCAGGTTCAACAGTAACAGTGACGTTCCCAGATGGCACAACGGCAACAGGTAAAACAGATGATAACGGTAATTATGTCATCGATATTCCTGCCAACGAAGATCTAAAAGGCGGAGAAACATTACCAGTAACTGCAACAGATAAAGACGGTAATGAATCACAACCAACAACAACAGTAGTAACGGACACAACAGCACCGTCTGTACCGACAATCAACCCAGTAACAAGTGACGATACACAAATTACAGGTAAAGCAGAGCCAAACTCAACAGTGACGGTAACATTCCCAGATGGCACAACAGCGACTGGTAAAACAGATGAAAACGGTAACTATGTGATCGATATTCCAGCTAACGAAGATCTAAAAGGCGGAGAAACATTACCAGTCACAGCGACTGACAAAGATGGCAATACGTCAGAACCAGCAACAACAGTAGTGACAGACACAACAGCGCCAACTGTACCGACAATCAATCCAGTAACAAGTGAAGATAAAACAATCACAGGTAAAGCGGAACCAGGTTCAACAGTAACAGTGACGTTCCCAGATGGCACAACGGCAACTGGCACAACAGATAATAATGGTAATTATGTCATCAATATTCCAACTAATGAAGACTTAAAAGGTGGCGAAACATTACCAGTGACGTCTACTGATAAAGATGGTAATACGTCAGAACCAGCATCAACAGTAGTAACAGACACAACAGCACCATCTGTACCAACTGTTAATCCGGTAACAAGTGATGATACACAAATCACAGGTAAAGCAGAACCAGGCTCAACAGTGACGGTAACATTCCCAGATGGCACGAAAGCTAGTGGAACAACAGATGCAGATGGTAATTATGTGATTGACATTCCAGCTAACGAAGATCTAAAAGGCGGAGAAACATTACCAGTCACAGCGACTGACAAAGATGGCAATACGTCAGAACCAGCAACAACAGTAGTGACAGACACAACAGCGCCAACTGTACCGACAATCAATCCAGTAACAAGTGATGATACACAAATTACAGGTAAAGCAGAGCCAGGCTCAACAGTGACAGTAACATTCCCAGATGGCACAACGGCAACAGGTAAAACAGATGATAACGGTAATTATGTGATTGATATTCCATCTAACGAAGATCTAAAAGGCGGAGAAACATTACCAGTAACAGCTACAGATAAAGATGGTAATGAATCAGAACCAGCATCAACAGTAGTAACAGATACAACAGCACCAGAAGCGCCAACTGTTAATCCAGTTCATAAGGGAGATAAAACGATCACAGGAAAAGCAGAGCCAAATTCAACAGTGACAATAACATTCCCAGACGGTACAACAGCAACAGGTAAAACAGATGAGGACGGTAACTATGTGATTGACATCCCAGCTGGAGAAAATCTAAAAGGTGGAGATCATATTGGCGTTACAGCAACAGATGCTAATGGAAATACGTCTCCATATACTGATGGAACAGTGGTTGATGATGGTAAACCTGTAGATCCAAGTCAACCGACAGATCCAACAAATCCAGGTGAACCAACGAAACCAGGTCAACCGGCAAACCCAACAAATCCAGGTGAACCAACAGAACAAACAACACAAGGTCATGTATCTGGAAATAATGTAACTTCAAATGGTACTGTACAACAAAGAAACCATGAGACATCATCAACAAACAAAGGTAATAATCATGAAAAAGATCAAAGTGAATTACCTGAAACTGGGCAAGATGGTGTGAACAAAGGAACATTATTCGGTACATTATTAGCTGGATTAGGAGCGTTATTCTTATTCTTCAAACGTCGTAGAGAAGATGAAGAGGAAGAGGAAAAATAAAGAGTAAGTCAAAAGAACAAATATAGTTAAAATAAAGACCCATTCCAATATACTGGAATGGGTCTTTTTTATGAAAAAAACCGCTAAATCGAATATCGACTTAACGGAATGAATTAAAATAGTAATGATAGAAGTGCAAGTATTGGTAAAAGCCCTTGTTTAATGATGATGGCTTTTTGACTTGTTAGTGCACCATATATAGCAACAATGATCATATATACAAGAAGACATGTAGTCAATTCTTTAGGATGAGTACTCAAAAAGTAGGCATAGAGAATGAAAATACCAAGTAAACCATTGTAAAGCCCTTGATTCTTCATTAAAGTATTTAGGTTTTTATCTTTTAATGCAGTTGTACTCATTTTGAAAGTTTGACTAGTTTTGTTAGATGTGGTTAGTAATGTTTGTAACACCATGATTAATAAGAATTCTATTGCCACAAGTATTACTAAAATAGCAGTGAGTATACTCAATTTAAATCATTCCTTTTTCTCTTTATATTTATAATCAAATAGTAATGTAAATAGATATTAATTACAATACAATATAAATAGATAATTTAATGTCATTTTAGGCATAAAAAAAGCAACCATAACGGTTGCTTTGAAAATGTTATTACATTTTTACGACATTAGCTGCTTGTTCTCCACGATCGCCTTCAACGATGTCGAATTCAACTTTTTGTCCTTCTTCTAATGATTTGTATCCTTCTTCAGCGATTGCTGAGAAATGTACGAATACGTCGCTTCCATCTTCTCTTTCGATGAAACCAAAACCTTTTTCTGAATTAAACCATTTAACTGTACCGTTATTCATATAGAATACCTCCGCGTGCTTTTGCACTAAATATTTGTAACAAGTTTCATTAAATCAAAAGAGTATATTCTAAACAAATAAACTTCAATCAAATTCACGACCTTTTATTACGTTAGATTAACTATACACCCTAAAACACAATAAGTAAAGGAAGAATAATTATGAATATGAAAATGTTAGTATAATACAATGTTTAAAAATAGCTGGAGAGACTGTTATGACAGAGTATTATAAAGTTTTAGCTATTCAATATTAGCATAAAATAAATTTTGGTTTTAGTAGTATTAGCTTGATAAAACATAGGTGCTAAAAGATTTGGAATAGTCTATATGATTGTTAATCACACTTTAAACATTCATTTTATAAATTAGATTGCAATTATTATTGGTTTAATGAAGGTTCTAGGAATACTCCGGAATATTGTGTTGATGAATCAAAATTAGGGTTGAGAGATATCAAGATTAGTACTTCTAAATAAAATAGAAGCTAAAATTATTTATAAATTGATGCTATTTGTAAATATTAAAGGTAAAAAGAAAATGTCGCATATATATAGTAGAAATGAGTTTTATATATGAATCAATTCGATAAAAATATTATATTTGTAATCATAATGTCATGAAATACAAACACCATATTCATATTAAGAGAGTATAATACTTATTGTATAAAAAATCCGAGAAACAAATAGAGTATTTGAGGAGGAATAAGTAATTGAATAAAAAAATTATTGCTGCAATTGTTGGGACAAGTGCAGTGAGTGCTATTGCAGCAACACAAGCAGACGCAGCAACGACACACAAGGTTAAAAGTGGCGAATCTCTTTGGTCTATATCTAGTAAATATGGAATATCTATTTCAAAATTAAAATCGTTGAATCATTTATCTTCTAATATAATATTTCCAAACCAAGTATTAAAGGTATCAGGTTCAACTAGTACTAGTAAACCAAGTAGTTCATCATCTACAGGAACAAGTTCGTCTACATATACAGTAAAAGCAGGGGACTCAGTATCATCAATAGCCGCTAAATATGGCATGAGTTATCAAAAATTAATGAAATTAAATGGTTTAAAAAGCTTTTTAATTCATCCAGGACAAAAATTAAAAGTATCAGGTACAGTTAGTACTAGTAAACCAAGTAGTTCGGCATCAACAACTGGAAGTTCATCAACATATACTGTTCAAGCGGGAGATTCATTATCATCAATAGCTGCTAAATATGGTACAACTTATCAAAAAATAATGAGCCTTAATGGATTATCTAATTTCTTTATTTATCCAGGACAAAAATTAAAGGTATCAGGTACTGCTTCTACATCAAATAGTAGTTCAAATACAGCTAACTCAAGTAATAATGGTTACAATACACCAGTATTTAATCACCAAAACTTATATACATGGGGACAATGTACATATCATGTATTCAATCGTCGTGCTCAAATTGGAAAAGGCATTAGCACATATTGGTGGAATGCAAACAATTGGGATAACGCAGCAGCAGCTGATGGTTACACAATTGATGGTAAACCAACAGTAGGTTCAATCGCTCAAAGTGATTCAGGATACTATGGCCATGTCGCTTTTGTAGAGCGAGTTAATAGTGATGGTAGTATTTTAGTTTCAGAAATGAACTGGGCAGCGTCACCAGGTATTGTGACATATAGAACGATTCCTTCATATCAAGTGAATACATATAGATATATTCATTAATATCATCTTATATGAACATAGAACTACTGATTAAGTTTAATTACTTTTTCGGTAGTTTTTTTAATTGATCAAGCAATCATTATTATATTTTAGAAGAAAATTACACAGTAATTACATGGTTTATACCGTGCAGGCATCTAGGAGGACAACAACATGAAAGCACTAATTACGGGTGGGGCTGGTTTTATCGGTTCACACATAGCGCACAAATGTATTCAAAATAATATTGAAGTACATGTAATTGATAATTTATCAACTGGTCGTATTGAAAATATACCGTATGTAAAAAAAGAGAATTTTTATCAAGAAGATATCAATAATTTGAAATTTGTCTCGGACTTAATTAAAAAAGAACAATTTGATTATGTCATTCATTTAGCAGCTATGGTGAGCGTCGTGGAAACAGTTCAACAACCGGGACGATCTAACCAAGTGAATATCGATGCTACGTTGAATATTTTAGAAACACTCAGGTTACAGCATTCTAATGTAAAAAGATTCTTGTTTGCATCATCTGCAGCCGTTTATGGACAATTAGAAGGGTTGCCTAAAGCGATTCATTCACGTATTGATCCAAGGTCTCCATATGCAGTACAAAAATATGCTGGAGAAAGCTACGCTAAAATTTATCATCAATTATATCAATTACCTACCGTTTCATTACGCTTCTTCAATGTGTATGGTCCTAAACAAAATCCATATTCTGATTATTCAGGGGTCATTTCAATTCTTAATCACAAATTTAATCATAAAGAGACTTTCACGTTTTATGGAGATGGTTTGCAAACTCGAGATTTTATTTATATTGATGATTTAGTTGAAGCATGTTGGTTAGTATTACACAATGATAACGTTAATGGCAATGTATATAATTTAGGAACTGGGAAACAAACGACATTAAAGCAGATGGTAAATATATTTGAACAACATTTTAATTATAGTATTCCATACGCTTATGATGAAGAAAGAGTTGGAGATATTAAACATTCATATGCAGATATTTCGCCAATTCAAAGTTTAGGATTTAATCCTCAATATTCTGTTGAAAAGGGAATCCAGTCTTATCTAGAATATCAACCATAAAATATCCTCCTTACTTTGTCTTAATAACAAAGTGAGGAGGATATTTTTAAATTGCCTTTAACGCTTCGAGTAATTGCTTATAATGATTAACGGCTGATGAATAATATAGTTTTTCATTATTTTCAACTTTAGTGAGGGGTTGTTCGATGATTTGAGTCATATATTTGGCTAATTGATTAATATTATTCGCTTCAACTAAGTAACCATTTTTAGCATGATCGATAATTTCATTAGGGCCATACCTAACGTCATATGCAATAACAGGACACCCCATAGAAATACTTTCCATAATAGTGAGTCCGAATCCTTCATAGCTACTTGTTAATAATGATGCTTTGGATTTTTTAAATTCGGCTAATGGACTAGAAGTATATTTATGAATGGTAACTTGACTATTTAATTGATTTGCATCGATGATGTCCTGCATCATAGCTTTTTGGTTATCTTCATCTCTGCCATATAATGCCAATTTTGTCTGATGCCCGCTTTTAAGAAATTCTATATACGCTTTTAAAAGATGATCTAATTGTTTTTCTTTACTAAAGCGACCTATAAATACAAAGCGATCTTCAACATTTTCATTATCAATAGATTTGTTTGTTTCAATAAAGTGTGGAATAACCGCAAATTGTTTATCTGGAATAGGATACATGTCTTGAATATCCACTTTTTGTTGTTGCGTTAAGACTATAAACTTTTCAACATTTTCTTTATGTTCAAATGCGTATTTGAAAGATTTTTTTATTTGAGTCCCGGATAAATGAGAGCTGTGTAACACTAGTATATTTCGAGTATGATGTGATTGTGCCAGTAATGGATCGTCTAAAAGTCTTGCATCACTGAAAACAATGTCTCCATCTTTGAATTTATGTTCGAAATAATATTGTGCGAATGCCTTGTCATCGGAGAAAGTTTGATATACTTTTCCATCTTTGAACAGTTTAACTAAATTGACGCTATTTTTTTTATTGTCTTTAAAATGACGTTCGCAGTACATTTCACCGTTTGGATAATACATCATTTCTTGGCTTTTCTTTGTAGAATTTTCATAATAATTAATAATTCTATGCAAATAACCATATGAATTATATTCACTTCGTTTTGTTTTCAAGCCAGTTTCAGGAGCAATGACATCTTCGTAACGTAAGATTGAATTATTATTGAAATATTTTCTGTAACGCACTAATTGATTATTCAGATAATAATGTATGTCATGATTTTGATTGTTCTTTTTAGCTTTAAGTCCAGAAATACGTTTTGGTATTTTATTGTATTTTGGTTTATTGAAGAATTTTGTTTTGGGTACGTCGTAAATTTTATAATTTGTTAACCATTCATAAATGTTTTCGAATTCTATGTTTTCAGTGACTTTATGTTCTTCTAAAAATGTTTTATAAATATTTGGATAGTTTCTATTATAATTTGTCGTCAAAATTTTAGTGGGTACATTAAATTCTTCATCTATCAATTTAATCCTTCTTAATAAAGCTTGGGTTCTACCGCCATGTGAGGGAGGTAATGTAGATGTAATCGTGTAAATCATTTGTAGGCTCCTTTCAACAATAAAGCATCGTTTCGTTCTTTTATACTTTGTGAAAAATAAAACATAATAATTTGAATTATTGTCATGATAATGTCTATGAATAATAATTACAAATATTTTGATATTTATAAATCTACAGAATTGAAGTATTTATAAATTTTATGAACATACCACATATAACAACGTGTGATTTTGAGTGTGATGAGGTTAAGGGTTTAATTAAAAAAAGTCTGAATCCTCACATTAGAACTCAGACTATTACTATCTTAATTTATATAAAAAGAATATGTTTAGTATTCATTTTTTACTTTTCTAAAGCTTGTAAATAAACGCGCACCATTAATAGCGAATGATACTAATGCACCTAATTTACGGAATTTATAAGGAGATTTAATAGATACATAAAAATCTAATAATGTACCTAATGTACTTAAGCCTAATGATAAGTATACGAGTTGTTTATTTTTAGCATCGTATTTAATACCGTTATAGCCATCAACGATGAATCCTGCGATTCCGAATAAATTTGATAAGCGTGTTGCGCTTGATTTTTTTGCCATGATTTTACCTCCAATGCATTTGGGTGTTACTTTATCCCAATTCAAACATAGTTATTAATATTGATTACCCATATTCTATTGATTATACACTAAAATTTATAAAATGATGAGGAGAAATATTTTGTAGAATTATGATAACATAAAACTAAATATATTTTGATGTTAGTTGTATTTGCAGAAAGGAGTTAAGTTATGATTAAATGTGTTTGCTTAGTAGAGGAAACAGAATATCAAATATTACTTGTACAAGTACGTCATCGTGAAAAATATTATTTCCCGGGTGGTAAAATTGATGAAGGAGAAACACAATTACAAGCTTTAAAAAGAGAATTGAAAGAAGAATTAAAGCTAGAACTGTCAGATAAAGAATTGTCTTATATAGGTACAGTCGTTGGAAAAGCATATCCTCAAGAAAATATGTTAACAGAGTTAAATGGCTATCGAGCAACAGTATCAATTAATTGGGATAAGATACATACGGATAATGAAATTACTGATATTAAGTGGTTTGATAAAAATGATTCAGAGTATATTGCACCAGCAGTTTTAACTTGGATAAAAGAAATGTCAGGTCAATAAAAGGAGACAATATGGAAATAAAAGCATATCAACCACAATTTTTTGAAGCTGTTAAATCAATACAACTCTCTGAAGAAGATTCACGCTATACAAAAACACCGTTGGAAAACTTGGAGTCTGCTAAAACAAATGAAAATAGATATCCAACATTGGTTATGGAAGAACAACAGTGTGTTGCATTTTTCACTTTACATGAAGGGGATGGACCAGCACCATATTCTACTAATCCAAAAGCGATTTTCTTTAGATCATTTACTGTTGATGCACGATACAGGGGTAAAGGTGTAGGGAAACATGTCATCCATCAACTGAGTACTTATATAAAGCATTTCTATCCACATATTAATGAAATTGTATTGACTGTAAACATCGATAATCCAAGAGCCATCCATTTATATGAACAAGCTGGATATTATCATATAGGTGAGTCAACGATGATAGGGAAGCCTGTGTATGTAATGTCATATCCATTATAAAAAGCAGCATATAGGACGTTTGTAACAACCTCCTTATATGCTGCTTCATTTTATTTGATAGCAGTTGATTGTCTTTTAATTAAAAAAGCAGTTACCCAAGCTGTGATAGGGATACTAATAGCAACAGCAATACCTCCGAATAGAATTGAAATAAATTCTTGGGCAAAGATTTTCGAGTTGATAATATGACCAAATGAATAATTTAATTTGAAGAACCAAAAGAATAATGTCAATTGGCCTCCGAAATAAGCTAAATATATAGTGTTTGCAGATGTTGCTAGAATTTCTCTACCTACACGCATGCCTGATTGAAATAATTGATGTTGACTTAAATTTGGGTTAGTATCATTTAATTCATACATGGGTGAACTGATGGTGATAGCTAAATCAATGACAGCAGCGATCACAGCAAGCACAATAGTAAATATCATGAATTGAACCATATCGATGCCGATATTCATAGAGTATACATATGTTTCGTCTTGTTGTTCTGTCGCGAAGCCTTGTAAATGGCCTACGTTCACTGAAATATATATAGCTAGAATTAATATAAGCGTTGTGATGATTGTACCTATAAATGCGGCTTGTGTTTTAACATCGTACCCATTTAACACGAATAGATTACATGCTGCGACAACGATACAGAATATCATAGTTGTGATATATATCGGTACACCAAAAATAATCATTAAGATACTAATGACTAAAACGATGAAGTTTAAAAATAATGTCGCAAATGACACGAGTCCTTTTTTACCTCCGAAAATAATCATCAGCACTAGTAATATCAAGCCTAATATTGTTATTGCACTCATCGATTTTCACCTCGCATTTTAAGCCATAATTCCATTAAACCGATAGTGATTGGGATGGTTAAAACAATCCCAATACCCCCTATCAATGCACGAGCAACTTCTAATGACCAATTCATAGAAATGGTATATGTAATGGTATTGGCATTTTTTAAATATATGAGAAACATAGGTAAACTACCAGATAAATAAGAGAATAATAAAATGTTTGTCATCGTCCCCATAATATCTTGGCCAATATGTCTACCTGCTAGGGCCCATCTCCTCATACTAATTTGAGGTGTTCGTTGCAATATCTCATTCATCCCACTAGCAATAGTGATTGCAACGTCCATAACAGCTCCAAGTGAACCAATTAATACTGAAGCTAAAAAGACCTCTTTCGGTGGTAAGGTTAAAAAACTCATTGTTTCATATTTAATACCATTGCCATGAGTGAATCGTATAACTAACTCAGCGATACCTATACAAAGAAACGTACCTACAAGTGTAGAAACAATGGTAATCAGTGTTCGCATTCGCCAGCCTGTAACTAGTAATAGAGTCAATGTTGTTGAAACAATCATTGCTATAACCATCAATGTGAATAAACTCGTATTTGGCATTTGATAATGAATATAAATCGCACCTAAAACTGCGATTGAGTTCAAGATGAGTGAAAGTATAGATTGAAAACCTACTTGTCTGCCTACAATTAATATCGTGATGAAGAAAATGCCTGTGATAAGAACGACTAATCCATCGCGCTTTTTCTCAATGATATCGGCGTCGCTCGGATTTTTAGAAATATGTAATAAAACTTTATCGTTTTTAGTAAAACGTTCTGAATCAACTTGTGATTTAACAAACTCGTTAGTGATTGTTGTTGATTTACCTTCAAATTTACCGTTTAATATTCTAACGGTAAGTCGGTCTTTGTATTTGATGTCTTTGTTATGTTGATCGTCAGATACATGTTGCGTGCTCAATCTTTGAACATCTGTTATTTTACCGATAGGCATTTGATAACATTTTTCATTAAAGAAAGTGAATATAAATAAACCTAAAAATATGATGATGAATGCCATAACGACCCAATAAAATTTATTTTTGAAAAAAGTATTGAATTGCATTCAATAAACCCCAATTCTTCTATGAAATAATAGAATGATTATACGCTTAATTAATTTAGATTTCAAAAATAAACCGAAGCGACCTTTTGAATACTGTCAATCCTAACTTGACCTTATATTTAATGGTACGTAGATGTTTTATTAAACAATACTTGTATCGTTTGTAAAGCAACAGGTAAATCGGGTTTATGATTTCCTTTTTTAGTAATCACACAAATCGTACGTTTTATTTCAGTGTGACTGAGAGGTATTTTAATCCATTCATTTGAAGGACTATCTAAAGAAATATTTTGAGGTGTAATCAAAACACCTCTTTCTTTTTTTAAAAGGTATTGAGCTAATTGTTTATCTGATATTGTACGTATGTCTGAAGGTAATTTTTCTTTAATTGATTTTGGTAACACGGTTAGACAAAAGACATTTTGTAAATGCAATTGAGATAAATGAGGTTGCAGTGTTAAGGCGATAGGGTCTCTTTTGTTAGTATATAAATGATAATGTTCTTCGAATAAAGCAGTCATATTTAAATCAGAATGTTGCTTAATTTCATCAGTCAGTTCAAGGATCCCTATATCTATTTCTCCTTTTAATACGTTATCCAAAATGTCATTGTCTTGACTCAAATTAGGGATAACTTGACTTTCTGATTGTTCTTCAAAGATTTGAATGAGGCGACCTAATTTATGGGAAGCTTCATTTTCACTATAGGATAAAAATATCTTCTGATTACTTAATGTCTGTTGATGTTGAAATAATTGTATTGTTTGATCTAATTGATCCAATATTTTAGTGGCTTCCGTTAATAGTTGTTTGCCTTCAGATGTTAATAAGATATTTCGTCCTTGTCTTTTAAACAAGTTAACGTTTAATTCTTTTTCTAACTGAGTCATTTGACGACTTATGGCTGATTGGGCAATATTTAATTCTAATGCAGCTTCAGAAATATGTTCTCGTTTAGCTACTTCTACAAAGTATTTAAGTTGTTTGATTTCCATCATTTCAATCCTCACTTTTAGCTACTTCTGCAACTTATCCAACATTACATTTGACACTTATTATAACAGTTTGGTTGTTAATTGTTCTAATTTTTAGATAAATATTATCTAATTTATATATTGAACAGATGAAACAATTACATTATATTAATGATTACTAAATATTAATTGTCAGAAAATTCTAAAAGGGAGTGTGCATCATGTATAATGAGAAGCTAAAAAAGGGATTATACGATTATCGTGAGGAACATGATGCTTGTGGTATTGGTTTTTACGCTAATATGGATAACATTAGATCACACGATGTCATTGAAAAATCATTAGAAATGTTATGTAGATTAGATCATAGAGGTGGTATCAGTGCTGATGGAATGACTGGTGATGGTGCAGGTATCATGACCGAAATTCCCTTTAAATTCTTTGAACAGTTGCATGATTTACCACTACCCAATGAAGGTGAATATGCAGTAGGGCTATTTTTTTCAAAAGAACGTGTGATTGGAAGTAAGCATGAGACGGTGTTGAGTCACTATTTTGAAGGTGAAGGTCTCGGTGTCATAGGTTATCGTGATGTACCAGTTAATAAAGAGGCAGTTGCACAGCATGTAGCGGATACGATGCCTTTTATTCAACAAGTGTTTATCGATATTCGTCACGCTGAAGATATAAATAAACAACTTTATTTAGCTCGAAAGCAAATAGAATATTACGCTGAACAAGAAGGGATAGAATTATATTTTACAAGCTTATCTCACAAAACCATTGTCTATAAAGGATGGCTACGTTCTGATCAAATTAAAGGGCTATATTTAGATTTAACACACGAAGCCTATCAATCGAAACTTGGTCTAGTACATTCAAGATTTAGTACAAATACATTTCCGAGTTGGAAACGTGCACATCCTAATCGACTACTTATGCATAATGGTGAGATTAATACAATTAAAGGTAATGTTAATTGGATGCGTGCACGTCAAAATAAATTAGTACATACACTTTTTGGTGAGGATCAACATAAAATACATCGTATTGTTGATGAAGATGGTAGTGATTCATCAATCGTTGATAATGCATTAGAGTTTTTATCTTTGGCAATGGAACCGGAAAAAGCTGCCATGCTATTAATACCAGAGCCATGGCTCTATAACAAATCGAATAACAAAGATGTACGTTCGTTTTATGAATTTTATAGTTACTTAATGGAGCCATGGGATGGACCTACAATGATTTCATTTTGTAATGGGGATAAGATAGGCGCATTAACAGACCGTAATGGTTTGCGTCCTGGTAGATATACCATCACGAAAGATAATTTCATCGTCTTTTCTTCTGAAGTTGGCGTAATAGATGTTGATGAATCAGAGGTTGCGTTTAAAGGGCAATTAAATCCTGGAAAATTATTATTAGTCGATTTTAAGAAGAATAAAGTTGTTGAAAACAATGAATTGAAATATGAAATTGCTAGTGAACATCCGTATGCAGAGTGGCTAAAAACAGAAAAATATGAAGCTCATATAGATCATGTGAAATACAGTTCAACTGAATATGATGATGAAACATTATTTAAACTACAACGTCAATTTGCGTATACAAAAGAAGAAATGAATAAGTATATCGTTGATTTAGTTTTGCAGAAGAAAGATCCTATTGGTGCTATGGGATATGATGCACCTATTGCAGTATTAAATGATAGACCTGAAAGCTTATTTAATTATTTTAAACAGTTATTTGCACAAGTTACTAATCCACCTATTGATGCTTATAGAGAAAAAATTGTCACAAGTGAAATGTCTTATTTAGGTGGCGAAGGCAATCTATTGAAACCTGATAAAACAGTACTTCATCGTGTTCAACTTAAAAAACCAGTATTAACAGAGGCTCAATTAGAAGCTATTGATACTGAGAAGTTTAAAACGACTTATGTTTCAACTATATATCATGATGATTTAGAGGCTAGTTTGAAACGATTATCTGATGAAGTGATTCAATATGTGAAAAATGGTTTTGAAATTATCGTATTAGACGATAGTTTGCTAGCGTCAGAATCAGGATTTGCCATGCCAATGTTACTAGCAATGAGCCATGTTCATCAATGTTTGATACGCGAAGGTTTACGTATGGAAACAAGTTTAGTTGCAAAATCTGGTGAGACACGTGAAGTGCATCACGTAGCATGCTTACTAGGTTATGGGGCAAACGCAATCGTGCCATATTTAGCTCAACGAACGGTTGAACAACTCACAAATGATGGCAAATTACATGGTACAGTAACATCGAATGTCGAAACGTATACAAACGTGTTATCAGAAGGTGTTATTAAAGTAATGGCTAAAATGGGAATATCAACAGTTCAAAGTTATCAAGGTGCACAAATATTTGAAGCGGTTGGGATATCACAAACTGTTATTGATAAATATTTTACAGGGACACAATCTAAAATCTCTGGTATTAACATTCAACAAATTGATGAGGAAAATAAAGCAAGACAAGAGTCGCATTCGGATTATTTAGCGTCTGGTAGTACTTTCCAATGGAGACAACAAGGACAGCATCATGCTTATAATCCTAAAACAATTTTCTTATTACAGCATGCTTGTCGTGATAATGACTATGACTTATTCAAACAATATTCCGATACGGTTAATCAACAGCGCCAAGATTTTATTCGTCATTTATTAGAATTTAAGACTTGTAAACCTATTGATATATCAAAAGTTGAGCCTGCTTCTGAAATTGTTAAACGTTTTAACACAGGTGCAATGAGTTATGGATCTATATCAGCTGAAGCACACGAAACATTGGCGCAAGCGATGAACAGTCTAGGAGGTAAAAGTAACAGTGGTGAAGGTGGAGAAGATTCTTTACGCTATCAACCTCAAAAAGACGGTAGTAATAAAATTAGCGCAATTAAACAAGTTGCCTCTGGAAGATTTGGCGTAACGAATGACTACTTACAACATGCAAAGGAAATACAGATTAAAGTAGCACAAGGTGCTAAACCTGGTGAGGGTGGTCAATTACCTGGTTCTAAAGTATATCCGTGGATTGCCGAAACAAGAGGATCTACGCCGGGTATCGGTCTCATTTCACCACCACCGCATCATGATATATATTCTATCGAAGACTTAGCACAATTGATTCATGATTTGAAAAATGCAAATAAAGAAGCGGATATTGCTGTTAAATTAGTGTCGAAAACAGGTGTGGGAACCATTGCATCAGGGGTAGCAAAAGCGTTTGCAGATAAAATTGTCATCAGTGGCTATGACGGTGGAACAGGTGCTTCGCCTAAAACTAGTATTCAACATGCGGGTGTGCCTTGGGAAATAGGTTTGGCAGAAACACATCAAACTTTGAAATTAAATGATTTACGAAGTCGAGTAAAGTTAGAAACAGATGGTAAATTGCTTACTGGTAAAGATGTAGCGTATGCATGTGCGCTTGGAGCGGAAGAATTTGGATTTGCAACAGCACCTTTAGTGGTTTTGGGATGTGTTATGATGCGTGTTTGTCATAAGGATACATGTCCAGTAGGAGTTGCTACTCAAAACAAAGATTTACGTGCTTTATTTAAAGGAAAAGCACAACATGTTGTACATTTTATGTATTTTATTGCAGAAGAATTACGTGAAATACTTGCATCATTAGGATTGAGAACAGTTGATGAATTAGTAGGACGAACAGACTTATTACAACGTTCTTCTCATATTAAACCAGGAACAAAAGCAGCATCTGTTGAAATCGAACGATTAATCAACATAGCTGATGGTCCTAATACTAAGGAAATAGCACAGAATCATCATTTAGATGAAGGTTTTGATTTGAATTATCTATATCCAGATGCCAAACAAAGTATAGAGGCAGGTCATGCATTTTCAGGAAGTTATACCATTAAGAACGTTCAACGTGATGTTGGCGTGATTACTGGTAGTGCGATTGCTAAACAATATGGGGAAAAAGGATTACCAGAAGATACGATTTATGTTAATACGGATGACCATGCTGGTCAAAGTTTGGCTGCTTTTGCGCCAAAAGGATTAACGATACATCATAATGGAGATGCCAATGACTATGTCGGTAAAGGTTTGTCAGGTGGTACAGTCATTGTACAAGCACCTAATTCATTACGTGAAAATGAAATCATAGCAGGAAACGTATGCTTCTATGGTGCATCAAAAGGTAAAGCTTTTATTAATGGTAAAGCCGGAGAACGTTTCTGTATTAGAAATAGTGGTGCCGATGTGGTAGTTGAAGGTATTGGTGATCATGGACTTGAATATATGACAGGCGGCCACGTATTAATACTTGGCGATGTAGGAAAGAACTTCGGTCAAGGTATGAGTGGTGGCGTAAGTTATGTATTTCCAAGTGATATCAGTCAATTTAAGACGCAACATGCACTTAATACTTTGGAATTTAGTGAAGTTATGTATGACGAAGAAATGCAGTTTATTAAGAAAATGCTTGAGAGTCATGTGAAATATACACATAGTTCAAAGGCGCAAGATATATTACAACATTTCGATGACATAAAAAATCTAGTTGTCAAAGTGATACCTAAAGATTATAAATTAATGATGCAAAAAATTGATATTCAATTACGTCAACATAGTAGAAAAGACGATGCTATGTTAGCGGCATTTAATGATAACAGTTCAAGTGTTGATGAGACATTAAAACCAGCAGTAGTTTATTAAGAAAGAGGGATTATCATGGGCGAATTTAAAGGGTTTATGAAATATGAAAAGCAAGCATTAGCAGAATTGTCTTTGATTGATCGTCTTTCAAATCATCATGCATTTCAACAACGTTTTACAAAGGAAGATGCATCTACTCAAGGGGCGAGATGTATGGACTGCGGTACACCTTTTTGTCAAAGTGGATTATCCTATGGTTTTGAAACGATAGGATGCCCCATCGGCAACTATATTCCGGAATGGAACGATTTAGTTTATCGAGGAGATTTTAAAGCAGCATACGATAGACTTAGTGAAACGAACAATTTTCCAGAATTTACTGGACGTGTATGTCCAGCACCATGTGAACAATCATGTGTGATGAAAATTAATCGGAATTCAGTAGCTATTAAAGGAATTGAACGTACAATTATTGATGAAGCATATGAAAATGGATGGGTTAAGCCAAAATATCCTGAAGCGGATAGAGGGCAAAATGTTGCTATCGTAGGAAGTGGACCAGCTGGGTTGACAGCAGCTGATGAACTTAACCATAGAGGCTATAAGGTCACAGTATATGAACGAGCTAAGGAACCCGGTGGCTTATTGATGTATGGTATTCCTAACATGAAATTAGATAAAGATGTGGTAAGACGTCGTATTAAATTAATGAAAGAAGCTGGCATTCAGTTTAAAACTGGCATTGAAATTGGTGTCGATATCAGTCGTGAAGATTTAGAATCAACATATGATGCTATTATTTTATGCACAGGTTCACAGAATGCTAGAGATTTACCGTTAGAGGGACGTATGGGTTATGGTATTCACTTTGCAATGGATTATTTAACAGAACAAACACGATTTTTAACTGGTGAAATTGACGAAGTAACTATCTCAGCTAAAGATAAGAATGTCATTATTATTGGTGCAGGAGATACGGGGGCAGATTGCGTGGCAACAGCGTTGCGTGAAAATTGTAAATCCATTGTGCAGTTCAATAAGTTTACGAAACTTCCTGAAGAAATCACTTTTGAAACCAATACATCGTGGCCACTTGCCTTACCAGTATTCAAAATGGATTATGCACATAAAGAATGTGAAGCGAAATTTGGTAAAGAGCCACGTGCATATGGTGTTCAAACAATGAGATATGATGTGGACGATACTGGGAAAGTGAGAGGGCTTTATACACAAATATTAAGAGAGACTGAAGACGGTACGGTGATGGAAGATGGACCAGAACGATTTTGGCCAGCAGATTTAGTTATACTTTCCATTGGCTTTATAGGTACTGAAATCACCATTCCACAATCATTTGGTATTAAAACCGAACGAAACAAAATTGTGGCTAATGACAAAGACTTTAGAACGAATCATTCGAAGATCTTTGCTGCTGGGGATGCACGAAGAGGACCTAGTCTTGTTGTATGGGCTATTAAAGAAGGTAGAGCCGTAGCTGATGCGGTTGAAACGTATTTAAACCAAGAAATTCTAGTGTAAAAAAGAATTGACTTTTAATGAACACTATTATATGATAATTATTGTGTTCAATGGAGGAATACCCAAGTCCGGCTGAAGGGATCGGTCTTGAAAACCGACAGGGCCTTAACGGGCCGCGGGGGTTCGAATCCCTCTTCCTCCGCCATTAGAATTTTAAATCCAAGACTAATAGATATAAAAGGCAAGTATTCATTTTATGATGAGTATTTGCCTTTTTTATTTGCCTTTTTATATAGCGACGTTAAGACGGAATTGAACAACGCAGTGCTGACAGTTTTATATGCCTAATAAAGGGGCAGTTTTAAATTGAAACGTGACTCATTTGTGTCTTTGAAGTAAAAGATTATATGAATTTACTTGAAAGCCTTTACATAACTTGTCTAGACAAGTTATACTTTGTGTAAGATAACAAAGGAGTGAGGGCTATGGCTGTAAAAAAACAAGATGTAAAAGCCATTGTAGATGCAATTGGGGGGAAGGAGAACCTAGATACTGCGACACACTGTGTAACAAGACTACGGTTAGTATTAAAAGATGATAATAAAGTAGATAAAGATGCGTTGAGTGATAATCCTTTAGTAAAAGGACAATTCAAAGCAGATCATCAGTATCAAATTGTTATTGGGCCGGGAACGGTAGATGAAGTTTATAAACAATTTGTAGCAGAAACGGGAGCAGAAGAAGCTTCAAAAGACGACGCTAAACAAGCTGCAGCTAAAAAAGGGAATCCAATTCAAAGATTGATTAAATTATTGGGGGATATATTTATACCAATCTTACCAGCGATTGTAACAGCTGGGTTATTAATGGGGATCAATAACGTTTTAACTATGGAAGGGTTATTTGGTCCTAAAAAGTTAATAGACATGTACCCACAAATTGCGGACATTTCAAATATAATTAATGTCATCGCAAGTACCGCTTTCATTTTCTTACCTGCTTTAATTGGTTGGAGTAGTATGCGTGTATTTGGAGGAAGTCCAATTTTAGGATTGGTTTTAGGGCTTATCTTAATGCATCCGCAACTTGTATCACAATATGATATTGGTAAAGGGCATATACCAACTTGGAATTTATTTGGCTTAGAAATTAAGCAGCTTAATTATCAAGGACAAGTTTTACCAGTATTATTAGCAACATATGTGTTAGCTCAAATAGAGAAAGTACTAAACAAAGTTGTACATGATTCTATTAAGATGCTCGTAGTTGGACCGGTAGCATTGTTGATTACAGGTTTCTTAGCGTTTATAGTTATAGGACCTATTGCCTTAATATTAGGCACAGGCATTACAAATGGCGTGACTTATGTATTTGAGCATGCAGGCTGGTTAGGTGGCGCGTTATATGGTTTATTATATGCACCACTTGTAATTACAGGTTTACATCACATGTTCTTAGCCGTTGATTTCCAATTAATGGGTAGTAGTTTAGGCGGTACATATTTATGGCCAATTCTAGCGATTTCAAATATTTGCCAAGGTTCAGCGGCATTTGGTGCATGGATTGTCTATAAACGTAAGAAAATGGTTAAAGAAGAAGGACTTGCGTTTACTTCAGGTATTTCAGGTGTATTAGGCGTAACTGAACCAGCTTTATTTGGTGTGAACTTACCATTAAAATATCCTTTTATTGCGGCCATTCTAACCTCAAGTGTACTAGGTGCTTTCATTGGTGCTCACAAAGTATTAGGTAGTGTTGGTGTAGGTGGTTGGCCTGCATTTATCTCAATCAAAAGTGAATTTTGGTGGATCTATCTTCCAGCTACATTAATTGCGACAGTTGTTCCTGCTGTGTTAACAATAGTATTTTCAAGATTTAGTAATCAAAAAGCTAAAAAGATGGTCAACACATCTAATTCATAAAAAAGTAAAGCGTTCAAGTTGATTAAACCTCTGAGCGCTTTTTATTTTCATATAATACATAAAGGTGGTTTAACAATGAGTGAACAAGACTGGAGAAAATCAGTTGTTTATCAAATATATCCCAAATCATTTAATGATACGACAGGCAATGGTGAGGGTGATTTAAAAGGTATTATTGAGAAACTAGATTATTTACATTTTCTAGGCGTAGATTACATATGGTTAACGCCAATTTATGAATCGCCTATGAACGATAATGGATATGATATTAGTAATTATCTTACTATTAATGAACAATTTGGTACTTTAGAAGATTTTAAAGTTTTAGTGAAAGAAGCTCATCGACGAGATATTAAAGTAATGATGGATATTGTGATTAACCATACATCAACAGAACATCAATGGTTTAAGGAAGCCATTCAATCTAAAGATAGTCCTTATCGAGACTATTATTTCTTTAGACATTCAGAGGATGGACCGCCCACAAATTGGGAATCCAAATTCGGAGGTAATGCATGGCAATATGATGAAAAAAGTGATGACTATTATTTACACTTATTTGATGTTACTCAAGCAGATTTAAATTGGGATAATCCAGAAGTTAGACAAGCCCTTTATCAAATTGTCAATTATTGGATTGATTTTGGTGTGGATGGTTTCCGGTTTGATGTGATCAATCTTATTTCCAAAGTTGAATTTAAGGACTCTGACAAAATCGGAAAAGAGTTTTATACGGATGGACCCAAAGTGCATGAGTATTTACATGAATTAAATCAACATACATTTGGTAATAAGAATATGATGACTGTCGGTGAAATGTCGTCTACTACCATTGATCACTGTATTAAATATTCTAATCCAGAAAGAAAAGAATTGAGTAGTGTATTTAATTTCCATCATTTAAAAGTAGATTATCCTGACGGTGAAAAATGGGCTAAGGGTAGTATGGATTTTCAACAACTTAAAAAAATATTGATGGATTGGCAATTAGGTATATATGAAGGTGGTGGCTGGAATGCGATATTCTGGTGTAATCACGACCAACCACGTGTAGTTTCACGCTTCGGGGATGATAGTTCTGAATCTTTACGTCAAGCAAGCGCTAAAACATTAGCCATCTCACTACACATGCTACAAGGGACACCATATATTTATCAAGGCGAAGAAATTGGTATGACCAACCCTCATTTCAATTCAATAGATGCTTATAGAGATGTAGAATCATTAAATGCTTATGATTATTTGAAAAATCAGGGATATAACGAGCAAGAAATTTTAGAAATATTAGATCAAAAATCACGTGACAACTCTCGTACGCCAATGCAATGGAATGCAACAAATCATGCAGGTTTTACAACTGGAGAACCTTGGATTTCTATTCCTCAGAACTATCACCATATTAATGTGGAACAAGCAATGAAAGATTCTGAGTCTATTTTACACACATATAAAACATTGATTTCATTAAGACATCATCACGATATAATAACTTATGGTAATATTGAACCGATGTATATGGAACACGAACAATTATTTGTATATCGTCGTCATTATCGCAATCAAACTTGGTTGGTTATTGCTAATTTCTCTAAAGAACCTGTATTATTACCTGAAGATTTAGATGTCTCAGATGATGTAATTATTCAAAATGGAATATTAGAGCAACGTCAAATGTCAGGCTTTGGTGCAATTGTGGTTGAAACGGCGAAGTAATTTTATGTAAAAAGAGGATCTCAACATGACTCAAAAGAAATTCATTACTATTTATGAACAGTTAAAAAATCAGATTTTATCAGAACAATACCAATATGGTGATCAAATACCGTCAGAGAATGAATTGGTATCTAATTATGGGACGTCTAGAGAAACGGTTCGTAAAGCGCTGGAGCTGTTAGCGAATGATGGCATGATTCAAAAGATTAGAGGAAAAGGGTCTGTTGTTATATACCAAGGAATCACTGAATTTCCGTTTTCAGAGTTGATTAGTTTCAAAGAAGTACAAGATCAATTAGGCTTGAAACACCATACTGAACTTATTGTTAACGAAGAAGTTAAAGCAGGCGATTATGAAAGAGTAAGGTTAGCATTAGGATTAAAAAATGATGATATATTGCTTCATGTTATTCGCGCACGTTCAATTCAAGACAAGGTGAAAATCTTAGATGAAGATTTTTTCTTGAAATCTGTAGTTACATCTATTCCTAATAGCGTTGCGAAACAATCTATATATAACTATTTAGAAAATGATTTAGAGCTAGATATCAGTTACTCAAGTAAATCTATTACTTTTGAACCATTTTCAAGATTAGACTATGAGATGTTTGGCGATATTAACCCTCCTTATACAGCGACAGTGCGAAGTACAGTATATTTAAAGGATACGACACAGTTTCAATATAATATATCTAAACATCTTGCGACTGAATTTAAATTTAAGGAGTTTTCAAGACGTCGAGAAAATTTATTGCAATAGAGTCGAAGCTGAACGAATTTATGATAGATATTTATAGTTGTAAGATTTTAAGCTTGCAAACATAATAGTAATTATAGTATTATAAATCTTACCGTGCTAGGTGGGGAGGTAGCGGTTCCCTGTACTCGAAATCCGCTTTATGCGAG